>Ga0156394_1252_pt1 | contig 30354 bp, 26 predicted proteins | sample RifOxyA3_FD_108038 | JGI IMG/M metagenome (GOLD analysis project Ga0156394, IMG submission 108038) | Lentisphaerae bacterium RIFOXYA12_FULL_48_11 | reverse complement strand
GTGTTGTGCAATACGCTTCTGTATTCCTTGCGTCCAAAGCCCTTACATCTCACGAGATATTATGCATTCATCGCGCTTGGCGGTGCGCTGGGCGGGATATTTGTTGGAATTGTTGCTCCTTTGCTCTTCGATGCTTACTACGAATTCCGGGTCGGACTAATGTTCTGCTGTATTATCGGTATGTTCATTCTGTGGCGTGGAAGGACAGGCTGGATGAGGTTTGTACGGTTTCCTCTCATCTTTGTGTCGGCGGTCGTTGTGCTGATTCTTTTCATTGCAGCCACGCATGTGCCATCTCATACAATTCACAGGGTTCGTAATTTTTACGGACTAGTCATGGTCCGGTCCATTGATGGTCCGCACGGCTGGGTAAGGCATAGTCTTGTGCATGGTAATATTGCACATGGCATACAGATTCTGAACAGCCCGATAGAGAACAAGCCTGTATCATACTATGCGAGGGAAGGCGGGATTGGTTACGCGATGCAGCGTTTTTCATTGAAGCCAATGCGTATAGGAGTAATCGGGCTGGGGGCAGGTATGATCTGTACTTATGCGCAGGCCGGTGATTATGTGAAATTTTACGAGATAAACCCTGAAGTAGTGAATATCGCAACCAATCCGGCGTATTTCACGTATATTGCCCAGTGCCCGGCCGATGTGAATATTGTCCTCGGTGACGCCAGGATTCTTCTGGAACGGGAATTGAACGAAAATAAACGTCAGAATTTTGATGTATTGCTGATTGATGCTTTCAGTGCGGATTCCGTTCCGACGCATCTGCTGACCAAGGAAGCGTTTAAACTTTACCTATCCCACTTAGCCCCCAGCGGCATTATTGTCGTTAATGTGTCCAATACTTATATTGACCTTGTTCCGCAGATATGGGCTCAGAGGAAGTATTTTGACCTGGATGGCTCGGTTATAAGGGCCAAGAAAGACTACAGAAGATGTACGGATGCATCAACGTGGGTATTGCTCTCGCGCGACAGCTCGATATTTCTAATGCCTTCAATGGCTGCTGCGGGATTGAATACTTCGCGCGTTCCTCCTGTTGAAATATGGACGGATGACTACAGCAGTCTGCTTCCTGCTATCAGGCGCATAAGGGTATCCATGCATGGCATTACTGATGTTCTTCGAGCCATGGTTGGTATCAAGCGGGAAAAGAAACAGCAGTGAAGTTCCCCGCGGTAAGCCGCGGTTCATCCCGCGTGCCAAGGCACGGGGCATTTTGGCGAAGGCGAGTAAATCCGGTTACAATCAAAGCAGTCGATGTCCTGACTCTTTCTGCATTGCCTCATAAATCCGGCGTCCAATCCAGGCATCGGTGGCGGCATATATCAAGGCCTGTTGCGGCAATCTCGGATTGTCCCAGCGGGTTAATTTTGCACTTTTTGATATTCGGCAACCCAAAAGGATTGCGGCCAATCCCCGCAAACCGTGATGTTGCATGCCCAGGTTCTTGGCTTCAACACCAAGATCCACGAACCCTCTTGGTTCAAAGTCGGTCAGTGTTCTGAGTTCCTTCAGGTCGCGACTGATTGCCACGCCTGCCTTGACAATTTTTGGGTTCGCCAGAATATCGGCCAATTCCCGCGGAAGTTTGATGCTTTGCAACTGGAAGATATAAGCCGAGTCTTTTCCTGCCAGCTGAATAAGGGCTGGAGGGTAGGAAACCCCTTTCTTGAAAGAAGGACGTGTCTCGGTGTCGAATCCCAGCAGTTTTTCGCGTCGAAGCTTTTTGACTGCTGCAAGCATATGTTCGTGTGAGTGGATAACATTGATTTCTCCTTGGTATACACCCAGTTCAAGGCGGTTTATTTCATCTTCGGTGAGTTTTCTTTTCAGGCTCGCTGGTAATCCATGTTCAGTTTCTGATTTAGAAACCAGTGACTGCTTGTAAAACTTGAAAAATCCCTGGAGTTGTTGCACTAACCTTCTCATTTTTTGACAGGGTGAAGGAAATCATTAAAACAGGCAAGGTAAAATGGAAGCAGAATGGGAACAGAGTGGCGAATTGGGAATTTAAAGTTCAGTCCGGGCACAACTTGTATCCGCTTCCGTAAACGGAGATAATGTAGCGTGGTTCTTTCAGGTCTGGTTCGAGTTTCTGGCGAAGCTTAACGATATAGTTGTCCACGGTTCGATTGGTTGGAAAGGCTTCAATGCCCCAGACCCGGTTGAGGATTTCGTCGCGTGAAAAAATTTTGCCCGGATCAGATGCCAGCATCCGAAGGATATCTGTTTCGTATCTTCCAATGGGTTCCGTGCGATGCCCCTGTGTGATGGTGAATTTTTCGAAATCAATCAAGCTTTTGCCGACCTTTATGGATGTAAGTTCGCTTCCCGGTGAGGCCCTGCGCAGAATGGTGCGGATTCGTGCAGTAAGTTCCTTCATGCTGAAAGGCTTTGTAACGTAGTCGTCGGCTCCAATGCCGAGTCCCTTGATTTTGTCCTCTTCCTCTGCTTTTGCGGTAAGAAAGATGACAGGTGTGGTGTCATTATTCTTTCGCATTGTTTTAAGTACCTGTATGCCGTCTACCTTTGGCATCATGATATCCAGTATCACAAGGTGGTATTTTTCGCCTTTAAGCAGGTCCAGTGCTTCTGTTCCGCTGGAAGCGCAGTCCACTTCAAAGTGCTCTGTTTTGAGGCTGTCGCTTATTACTTCTGTGAAACCTTTCTCGTCGTCAACAACCAGTATTTTCATTTTGTCTGATCCCTTATGATGGCAGTATGACCTCGAAAACCGTTCCTGCAGGAATGTTATCAAAAACCCGGATGGAACACTGCATCTTTTCAAGAAGCTGGCGGGTGATGCTCAGGCCTATGCCGCTTCCACGTTGTGCGGTTACCCGGTCATCCTCGCCCCGCACAAACGGAGTGAATATCCTTGGTTTAAGCGATTCCGGTATACCTATCCCGTCATCTTTAACCCTGAGGTATTTCTTTCCGCCATCTGTAAAAAGCTCTACTTCGATATGGTGGTTTTCTCCCGAATACTTGATGGCATTATCCATTAAATTGAATAACACCTGGGTCATTGCAAGCGGATCAACAGCTGCCGACAGGCCGGGTTGAATCCTGCTTTTCAGTTTTATTTTTTCCTTTTCTATCCTGAAATGGAAGGAGTCCAAGGCCTCGTTACACAGTTTTGACAGGTTGGTGTCACGGATATTAAGGGTCATATTCTCTTTTTCCATGCGTGCGAAGTCGAGTACGTTGTTTACGAGTGCAGACAGCCGGTCGGTTTCTGCCATGATGGCTTTGGTGTAACGCTCGCGAGTGGAGGATGACTGGTCCTCAGATGCAAGAGATTCGGCGTAAAGCCTGATAAGTGCCATAGGGGTTCGTAATTCATGAGAAACGGCAGATACAAACGAACTCTTCTGTCTGGTCATTTCGTGCTGACGTTTGAGGATAATGCCGATGCTGATGCCCATTCCCGTCATTACCACAAGGAGTACTCCAAGCATTATGTTTGTCAGCCGGTAGGCGCGTTCTGCCGACTGTGTCCGTGCCTCGAATTCTTTCGCCGGGATCCATGTGTAAATAGGGATTGATCGCATCTGGTGCAATAAGGCGGCTGCAGGTCCGGGATCAGCCGTACTGACTTGCATGATATTATTTGAAGAACCCTGCGTGACTGCTTCAAGTGGCAGAAGGAGAGCCTGGCCCTTGACGTTTACGGACAGGATTGACTGTTCGTAGATTGTTTTGAAAGGTGCCGGCCTGTCGCTGATAGCTCTGGTTATTCCGTTGGCGGTTTTCCACATTTCCATGCTTTGTTTTTTAAATTTGTCGAAATGCGGGATGTTCTTGCGGAGCATTTCTTCGTATTTCTTTGCCCTTTCTTCGTCCAGCCTGGTGCCTGGATAGTCGAAAAGTGCGTATAAAATGCCAAATACAATCCTGGTGCTGCGATAATCGGATGCCTTGAGCAGTTCGATATGTGCAGAAATTCTTGTGTCGAGATCGTCAGGATTTCTGATGGCGATCCGGGTCGCTGTTTCGAAATATTCCCTGGCCTTTTCGCCTCGATTTGATTTCTGCAGTTCGTATCCCAGGCCCAGGGCTCTGCGTGCGGTTTCGGTATCGAGCGAATTTTGTGGAGTGATGTCGGAAAATCCTGCCGGGGAAGCGCGTCCTTCGCTGATCTTAAAGAGGTGGTTTGCAGCATAAAGATCAAACGGATAGCTTGGTTGATCAAACAGGGCGAAGATTTCTTTTTCGCGGGTCATTATTCTGTTCCGTAATGCGGAGGTCTCGTTGTTAAGGATTGCGAGGAGATCGCCTTTTATGGCTTGCATATTTGCCAGGTACTGTCTGTGGTTAAGATTACATGATAGAATGAATAAGACTGATAGCAGGATGAGCAGGCCGGCTGAGAGCGTTATCATGAACCAGTGCTTCATATTTTCCCTTGTTTGTCTGCCACTGCCTCTTGTCCGGGACACCCTGTGAGGCGTCCCGATGGTTTCCTGTGTTATTTTGTTTCCATTATCCACGCCGGCTGCATAACTGCAATCCTGTTCAGACTCATATCCTTGGAAATTTCTTTCAGCTCTTCCATGGTCAGTTCGTTCCTGAGCATCGGAACAGTGAGTGTAGTGTCCTTCTGGATAAGTACGCGCTTGCTGATTTCCTGGTAGCCTGGTTTGCTGATGCATATCACATGGTCGCCTGCATAGACTTCCATTTTCTCCATCGGCGTTGTGCCGACAAGCATGCCGTCTATTTCAACCATTGCGGGGTCTGCGAGGGTTTTTATGGATACTGTTACCCGGCTCTTTTCTGCATTTCGTTCCATTCGCTTAAGGATTGCCCCCTCAATTTCAGGTATTGCCTTTGCTGCGGCTGCCTCAAACAATTGCAGGATTTCTTCCTCCCCGATAGTGGTGGAATCGCTTGCAGTTATCCTGAACTCCCGGGATGCCGTTCCGTCTGCCATGGCTATTATTGCGCCGTCGGTGCTGTCCAGAACTTCAACCATGACCCTGATGGTCAGGTTCTTAAACTCCACGTTGTAGCCACCCTGGTTAATGTTATGATTTTCTGCCGACATGCTCAATACCGCACTTTTTAAAATGGCATCTGCCCTCAATGCCCTTGCAGCCTGCAGTGCCTGGGAATTGTCAGGCCTGTCTGTTGATTCGGGGCGCTTGTAGTGATTGATGCGAGTCGTAAAATCGCGCCTGTCAATCATGTTGAATATCCCGTTTTTCAGTATGAGTTTTCCGATGAGCGGGGCACCTTTCCTGGCTATTGTTTCGGCCTGTAATGAGCCGGTAACCGGGTCGGTTTTCTGACTGGCCAGGTCTTCTGTATCGAGTAGAGCAACCCTCAGCTGGGCAGCCGGCAGACTCATGGTTTGGACCATTATTGTGATTACCAACATTAGACGTTTCATTCTGTACCTCCTGTTATGGCCGGGCGGTTAAGCCCTTCCTTTGTTAGAATTTCATCTTCCCATTTCTTTCTTTAAATCCAGGGCCCTGCATTCGGCAGATAGCCAATCTTATGTTGTCGTCCTTTATGGCGATAGAATCGATAAGTTGTTCGTCGATTATCTGTCCGTTGTTGTCACGCGCCACCAGTCTGAATCTTTTCAGGCCGGCTGGAATCTGGATTCGTGCGATATGCAGCCAGCGGGGCAGGGTTTCCCAGCGCCTGATATCTTCCATTTCCAACCCGTACAAAAGCACGGATAATACTGCTGCAGCTTCCTTGTCCTTCTTGACCATCTCATGGATGAGCCATTCCTTGAGGGCGATACGCAGTAAACTTTTTGCTCCACGCCGTAATTCGAGTTTTGCACGGGTTGCCTCCGCTAGAAGTCCGATATCAGTAAACATGTGGCTTTGCCCGAGGATTCTATTTCCGTCGTAAATTTCCACGTGAGAAGGTTCAGCGTCCCCTGCGTTTTGCAATATAGCCAGGCCAATCAGGCACACCAGTTCATTTTGCCGGCCGGAAGTTTTGTTGCATGTGATGCGTGATGTAAGCGGAAGAATGGTTCCGGTATCTTGGATTACGGCGCCATATACTGTGTTGGAGATCTGGCGGTATTGGAATGTCGCACTTTCAGAATCGCCGTTTATTTCAAACGAAAGTCCGGCCAGGTAACGACTGTAAGGATCGTCGGGGAACCCATCGCGATTTTCCAGCATGTAAACTATATTCCTGGCCTCCACTGCGGCATCTTCCCACTCTTTGAGAGCCATGTAACTCTGTGCTGTATATGTCCGCATCAGTATGCGCTCGTATGGCGCTCCGCGAAATGGCATGACGCGGTCATTTATCAGGAGGCTGGGCGTGTCGCCTGTGAGGCTGTAAAGGTCAAGCGCTTCTGCGGCTTTTGCCGCATCAAGCCAGTCCTGGATGGAACCCCTGTAATCGGATGCCATTTGCTTTACCATTCCGCGTTCCATTAAAAACAGTACTCTGTCCGTATTGTCTTTGGGTATTGGGGTAAGCTCCTCGATGGCTTTGTCATACTCGCCGGATGTATATTGATTGCGAGCTGTCTCGAGCCGCATACTTGTGCATCCGGCGGAAAGTAACGCGATGCTTATTATGCCAATTTGTGCCATCTGCCGGCTTTCTATGTTTCTCAACTTCATGCGGCCTCCGTATTTTCCGGAACCACATACGGTTCGTCTACCATCCGATAATGGGGCTGCTTGACCTTCTGAGCCGGTCAATTTGTTTATTTACGCTCACCAGGCCTGTTTCGAGATCGGTGATATTTACCGACAGCTGGTAGTAAACATCGCGTTTCTTTGAGACGCGGACCTCTTTTCCTGATTCGCTCGTTATTTCGACGAGCGAGCCTGTCAACATGTAGCGGGCTCCGAGCTGCCTACCTATGTTAACCCTTGTTTCGGCGGTACAGTTTTGCATCTGGTAGCCCTGTTCTTTCAGGAGTCTGTCGCGAACGTCGGCATTGACCAGCTGGACTTTGCCGTTGTTCAGTAGTGCCGATGTGATCGTATCGGATATGGCCCTGGTATCAATATGGCTCATAGTCCTGTTTTCAATACCCAGTGCCACAAGAATTGGTTTTCCGGCGGTTTGGACGGGCAGCTGACTGGTCGATAGAGCGTTGGCCATCTGGTTCCCCCAGTTAAGCAGATCTTTCTGGTCGTAAGTGTCCGTAAGTGTGCCTGCCTGTCCAGGGTCTTTCTCGCCGACCGAATAACGGAAAGCCGCGCATCCGCTCATAAGAATGGATGTTAAAACTATCACCGCAATTGTCGCCAGTTTTTTCATGTTTCCTTCTCCTTTCAGCATTGTGTTGTCATTTTTCATTCTCTGTTTCTCCTTTCTTCTGGCGATACTTTATGACAATGGGCGGTGCTGATTGTCACTAGAATGTAAAATTTAAAACCCCAGCATATTCAGGGAAAAAGAAGGGGGTGTATTGAAAGAAACAACAGCGGTACAGATGCCATATTTACATCTGTATTGCTGTTGAGCTGGATGATTTGGACGCGCCGGGTTGCCTCAGGCTATTTTGCCGGAACAATGTCGGCAAGGCCAAGGTCGATATACTGGCCGCCCTTCGTTTGCGTACAGTGGACGGCGATGATATTTTTACTTGGCTTGAGAGCTTTTTTTGCCTCATTACTGACGGATACTATTTCGTAATCGCTGGTATATCCGCTTGCCGATGCAGCTGGGATGCCATTGATAAAAATCTCGGCATCTTCATCATGGTGTATGATTAAATGAATATCCTTTATTGCCTCTACAGGTAATTCAACTTCGCGGCGCAGCCAGATGTTGTCAGATTTCCATTCTGTTCGGACGGCTGAACCGGGTGTGCCGCTTGTACCGAAGCCGGCTTTCCCTTCTTTCCACGCGCTTGCATCAAAGTCAGGCTTGAACCAGCTGTCCGCCGGTTTTTCTGTGGTGTAACGCCAGGAAATATTCTCGTTTTCCTTTGCCGTCGTGACAATGGTTTTTGTCACGGGTGGAACGGGCATTGGTGCCCAGCCCTCCGTTTTTGATGTGTCGCGACAGGCATATTTCTTCCAGAGTTCTTTTTCGTAGAGCATCTGCATGAAGACACCGCCGATTACCGGGCGGGCTGTGAATCCAACTTTCTTTGCGGTCTTTGTCTGGTACCAGTCGGTCAAAGGTGAACGATCAGGTGTTTCATTGATAAACAGATACACAGGTGTAACCAGAGCTTCAAAATCGTCTTGGTTTTGTGTCAACGTTGCTGTCCACAGGGTCCAGTCAAGTTTGGTATATTCTTTCCTGTTATCGAGGGGCAGGCCGTAGATGTTCTGAATCTTCCTGTAATAAGCCATTTCTTTACGCAGAACCTCGGAGGGGAAGAGGCTCAGGTCAAGAATTTTATCCCAGACCAGGTTATACTTCTGGCTCCAGGTGTTCGGCCTGTCATACGCGAGTCGTGAATGGTCACCATCGTCAGACTCCTTGATCCATTTTGCAGCACATTCCTTTGCCAGTTTCGAATATTCCTTTGCTTTTTCTTTATCGCCTCGCATTTCGCACAGCTTGGCGAAGGAGCCCAGTCCGCAGATGGCCTTGGCGCTCAGGTTTACATTGTGGGCCAGGTGACCGGCAAAATCGTCAGTGCATAGCTGGTTTTCAGGATCAAATCCCTTTGCTTTAAGGTAATCGGCCCAGCGTTCGAGCTGGGGCCAGTAGAGGCCGGCGAAATCGGCATTACCTTCCATTTGTGCAACTGCGGCGAATAGAATGAGGAGATTGCCGCTCTCTTCGACAGGCATCTGGTTGTCCTCTGTGCGTTCTCCTCCGCCGTATACTTGTCCGTTGGCCTTTGGATATTGGCCTAGATCGTGAGGAGCGAAGGGGAACTTCCAGCGGTCGGACGCGGCATAGTTCATGAACGGGACAATGAACGATTTTGCAAGCGTCGGACCGAAGAACAGAAACTGCGGCGCCATTGGATAGAAAACGTCGGACGTGGCTATGCAGCCGTTGGAGTGATTTTCTTTACAGAATGAGATAGGTCTGCCTTTCGCATCGGCAACAAATTTACCTGCTGCGAAACACTGGCGGTAGGACAGGGCGCATATTTCGGCGAATTTTCTGCCGCCGGCTTTTGTGAGATCGGCCATCAGTTCGTCATCGAATGCCACGCAGCGCTTTGCCAGGGTTTCATACTCCTTTGTCGATGCTTTCAACAGGTCAACTGCTTCCCAGCCATTGCGACGCCAGTAAGGGCGCAGGTTTTGTTTCATGTATTGGATTGAATAAATGTCGTCATAGGCAAGAATCAGACGGCGGGAGGCAGGGGCCCCGCTTACTTTCCCGAGATCGAAGTTTAAGGCAGCTGTTACAGTATCGGCTGGGGCAGGTGAGCTGGTTTCTGTAAATTTAGCTGAGGCCAGTTCAGCGGACTGTGCCGCTACGTAAAGATATCCCCAGTCAATGCGGATATCGTCACCTTTCTTGCCAAGGATGTTCTGTTCTTTTGATCCGATTTTCAGGGCAGTGAGGTTCTCGAATGTTTCTTTGGACCATGTCACCAGTTCCTTGGGCGTGTTGACCGTCAGTTCTGCCGAAGCCTCAAATGTGAATTGTACTTCATGAGCTTTACCGTCCGCTGAGCGGAATTCATAAGTGAGGTAAGTGACAGGGCGGGAGAGTATTTCGATGTCATCCGGGAGGGCCGGGGTTAGAAAGGTGAGTGTCAGGGCTACACCTGCGTCTTCAAAAGTATAGATTGTACGCGTTGGAAGCACGGAGAGGCTTTTTTGTGAAAATGCCGGGCCCAGGCTGCGGTTGCCGCCCATGATTCGATACGGCTTTCCGTCAATAATTGCAGAGCTGGACAGCCTGTGCGGCTTGCCGGTCCAGTGAGTTGTGTCTACGTCGTTCAGATTGTTGCCTGGTGACCATATGCTGAAGTAGGGATCGCATGCCACCAGGGGTGCTGACGGTGGACGCAGCTGTTTACCAGCCTGCTGAGCCAGCGATATGTTCAGTGTAAATAAAACTGCAGAAAAAAAGAATAATGCGATCTTCTTCATTGGACCTCCTTTTGACGGTTCTTTAGATCAATCACGCTATTGTGGATTTAACATTCCCATAGTGAGCGAGCAACGAGATTTACATTCTGAATGATAAATCTATTATCATATATAGAATAATGATCCATGTTCCGGTAGCATGGAATGGCTTTCTTGCCTGTGAAGAGAGATAATGTTATATTTCAAAGTACAGGAGATTAATGAAAACGACGTTAAGCTTGCTTGTAGCGTTTTTTCTTACAGGCTTGTGCATTTGTCATCCTGGAATTGCTTCGGATGGTCAGGTTGCGCCGTGCTTGAAGGTAAGCGAGAACCATCGGTTTCTTGTTTACGAAGATGGCCGCCCTTTCTTTTACCTGGGAGATACCGCCTGGGAGCTGTTTCATCGAGCTACCAGAGAGGAAGCTGACCTGTATCTGAGTAACAGGGCTAAAAAGGGCTTCACCGTTATACAGGCTGTTGCGTTGGGAGAATTCGAGGGGATAACCGCAAAAAACGCCTATGGCTTTCTGCCCCTTGTCGAACAGGATCCTGCCCGGCCTGATGTTAAAGACGGCCCGGATGACGATTACTGGGACCATGTTGATTACATCGTGAACAAGGCCCAGTCGCTGGGATTGTTTGTCGGCTTTCTGCCGACATGGGGTGACAAGTGGAATAAGAAATGGGGTAAGGGGCCGGAAATCTTCAGTCCTCAAAATGCTGAAATTTATGGTGAGTGGCTGGGAAAACGATACAGGGACAAGACGATTATATGGATACTGGGCGGCGATCGTCCGGTAGAGAACGATAAGCACAGGGCAATTATCGAGGCCATGGCAAAGGGGTTGCGTAAAGGCGATGGAGGACAGCATCTTATGACTTTCCATCCGACGGGCGGCCGTGGTTCGGCAGAAGATTTTCATGGAGCTGCATGGCTGGATTTCAACATGAGGCAGAACGGTCATGAACAGAATTACCAGCCCCGTTATGCCATGACATTTGCCGACTATAACCGGATACCTGTCAAGCCGGTGCTGGATGGGGAGCCTGTTTATGAAGATCATCCTCTTTCGTTCAAGGCCAAGGAAAACGGTCATTCCGTTGCTGCGGATGTGAGGCGTCCTCTCTACTGGGATCTTTTTGGCGGTGCATGTGGACATACCTATGGACATCATTCGGTATGGCAGATGTGGGGGCCTGGGCGTGAGCCGGTAAACAATCCGCTTTTGCCGTGGACAGAAGCAATAAATCAGCCCGGTGCATGCCAGATGCAATATAGCAGGCGGCTCATCGAATCCCGTCCGTACCTTACCCGAATTCCGGACGACAGTGTTATTGTTCCTGCCACGGCACAGACCTCGGTTCCTGGCGCCGGGCTGAAGCGGATGGTTGCAACACGGGATTCTGAAGGCAGTTATGCAATGGTCTATACGCCTGTCGGTAGGTCTTTCAAGGTTCGAATGAGTGTTATTAGGGGATCTAATGTGATTGCATGGTGGTTCAATCCGCGCAATGGGGAAGCGATCAAAATTGGAGAATTTCCAAGTACCGGTGAAAAGGAATTTGTATCACCTGACAAGGGTGAGATGCTTGACTGGATTCTGGTGCTGGATGATGCGGCTAAGAAATATTTCCCGCCAGGAAAAGGAGCTAACCGTAGATGACCAACACAGATAGACGCAGATATCGCAGGAGCGAAGGAGGTACCTTGGTTTATCCCAGCCTATCTGCGTTAATCGGCGGCTACCATTTCTTTTGTTTTCTTGTTGTCAGTCTCCTGATTGCGGGCAACGTCTTTGCCGAGAGCAGTGCGATCAATGTTGTTTCAGGCCAGGCGCAGGCTGAGGTCGAGGAGAATATCGGTCCGCCACTTGGAAAAATGGGCAGTGGAAACAAAATCATCTGGCTGTATCAGAAAGGAACGGTTGAATTCGAGAACGGTAAAGTTGTGCGCAGCAGCTTCCTGTCTGATGGTGAATATGTCAAAGAACAGGCCAGGCGCGCCAAGTTAACCGAGGCTAAACGTCTGGCCGATGCCGCTGCAATGACTAATTGGCATGTGAGGAGGATGCAAGCTGGTCAGCAGTCCGGCCTGTCGGGTGTGGCTGCGCTGGTGACAATGTCGCAACGTTTTGTCAGGCCGTTTATCCGACCATCATATGATAATGTCCTGTATTACAACAATATTCCAATCGTCTTTGAGCTTTCGAAATGGCCGCCCGCGATGCGACAGGCTTATGCCATATCTGTTGAAATACCGGTTGAGACTGGACAGAGAACAACTACTTTTCAGACCCTGCCTTATGAGTTGAAGAAATATCCGGCCGAGATGCTCGAGCAGACTCTGCGCTGTATTTACATGATCAGGGATATCCGAGGGGAAGCCGCGCGAATGAATCCGGCTGCTCTTGCGTTTTATACTGAAGGTATTGTTCTTGAGCATACATACATGTTGCATCATGAGCTTGCGCACGAATTACAGTTTTTGTTTCATGATGTTTTTCCTGCAATGGAATTAGCGGCCGTATCGGGCGGATATGTTGGTTTTGAGGAAAAACGAAACTTGAATTACAAAGATCTCTGGAAGCTGGGTTTTACGAGTAATTATGCGATGTGCAGTGTTGCGGAGGATTTTGCAGAATTCTGTGATAATCTTTATCTTCAGCCTGTCACTCTTTTCGCGGCCATGAAAGAGAATCCTAAACTGCAGGAGAAATTTAACATCATTCGCCCGTTCCTGGAGATGGTTAAACGCTGTACTACTGGCGACAATGCCCCCATGGATGAGGTGTATTTTTCGAAATATGACCGTTCAATCTGGAAGCCGTGAAGAATTACATGGCAATCAGCTTGAGGCCGGCGATATCTTCGAAATCAGAAGTGTTCTGGGTTAGCAGTTGAAATCCATGTTGAATGGTCGATGCCGCTATCCAGAGGTCATGAATGCGACAATTTGAAGGTTTTCCCTTGTTGTCAAGTCCTGCTGCTATACGTCCAAAAATAATGCCTGTATCGTTGTTAATCATCAGGCAAGGCTTTCGTTGCAGGCGTGTAATGGCGCTCAGCCGCAAGTTTCGCTTGGCTGGAGTAGATGCCCGTTCAACGCCATATTGGAGTTCAGCCAGGATAGTGGGAGTCAGGAAAACGGCATCGTTGTGGATACGTTCAGCAACATCAACAGGCTTAAGAGTACCGCGTTCAATGTCGATCCATATGCTTGTATCTATAATTACTCCCACGGATCTTTCAACTCCTTTGACAACGGTTTATCGACAGATTTGGCGTCCTTCAGCCATTTGGCGCCTTCTTCTTCCGGTAATATACCGTAAATATCAGAGAAAGCTTCGAGAGCACGCATTTCTGTCGTTCCGGGGACAAGCTTCGCGACCGGATGACGATTACGAAGGACGACAATCTCATCGCCTCCGTGTTCCATTCGGTCCAGTACCCGGCTTATATTACGGGCAAAATCTGAAGCTGTCATTGTTGTCATAGTGCTCCTTGGTAAAAATCATATTTTCTGAATGAATCATATCTTTGGAAAAAAGGGTTGTCAAGTGTTGTTACAGGCCGGGTGTAAAGCTGCGCATTAAACCGTTTGTCTCTGTCAGACGGCTGCAGAAAAGTATTATTCCAGTTGTAGCAGCGTGACTATGGCACGCTTTCACGTGTCCGGGCCAATAAGGGCGCGAATGGCCACGCCGGTTCCGTTGCCGTCGTTTGCGCGCCCCTCAATGAGCAGGACAGGGCGGTAAGCGCTTTCAGCCATCATGCACGCCTGGGAGAATAAGCGCCCGTCAACGATAGACGCGGATAAATCCTGTACAGTCTTGCGTTCAACAAGAACCCGGTCATTGATTAGGTAATCTCTCAGCTCCAGACGTTGTACTGCAACAGAAACGGTGTCTGACATTAAAAGATGCTCAATCACGCCAGATGATTTTTCCCGGTCATCCGCCACAATCTTCACCAGCTTTGACGGGCAGCCTGATATGTCGCAGGCAATGCCGTCTTTCTGAGAATCCATATTGGCAGTTCAGGAAACGCTCCCCTGGTAAATGTCTTTCCCCGTGTTTCATGAACACGCCTACGGTGTTGTTTATTGTGCGTGTGGCGCAAGTATTCTAACTCTCAATTTCAGTTGAAACAAGGTTTCGTATCCCGCTATTGTACACGTTTTCTCCACAAACCTGATGAAGGAAAATATTCGATGTCTCTTGCAGAGAAATTATCAACGCAAGTTGACGCCGGTGTAAGACGCCGGGGTCATAGTTATTTCCTGGAAAAAAAGGTTAGACTGCAAGACTATGGTGAGGATTTCCTGCATGCCTTGATCAAAGGAACAACCCGTTATAACGTGACAGTCGACCGCGAGCCAGGGAGGTTGCTGGTTAACTGCGACTGCCCGTATTTTGAAAGTGGCGCAACTTGCAAGCATGTATGGGCCGTTATTCTGACAGCCGATGCCCATCATATCATCCAGCCAGCGCCGGAAGAGAAGTCCATCCACTTGGTGACAGATCTGGAAAATGAATTCGAGCCTGATTTTGATGAAGATCTGGATGAGTTGCCCGTTACCCGGCACACACATCATATCGGTCCCTGGCAGATTTCTTCTCGTCCCGGGATTCCAACCCCGCCAGGAAAGCCCGGCTGGAAACAGATAATTTCCGAAGTCGCTTCCTCTATTCGCCACGGTGCGGCAAATTGGCCTGCCAACCGGGAAATTCAGTACCATATAGATATTGATTCAACCATATCTCACGGCAGCCTTGCATTAAATGTGTTGTTCCGCCAAATGAAAAACAACGGCGAATGGGGGAAGATAAAAGTTCTCCGCCTTACCAGAGAAGAATTGAAAGGATTGCCGGATCCATCCGACAGGCATATTCTTACCATTCTAAGCGGAACTGAGAACTCTTATTATGATTATGGATGGTATCAACAACAGCAATTACTTTCAAGCGACTATTTTCTCCCCGATGGGCTCAGGGATATGCTTCTCCCGATTCTTTGCGCGACAGGCCGCTGTTTCCTGAACCGGCAATCTGCCAACGAACAATTTACCGTCCGCATGGATCCGGGAGATCCTTGGTTGTTCGGTATCGAAGTTGTCGGCGACGGGTCGGCATCACAATACCTGGTCCGCGGATTCTTGAAACGCGAAGATGAAAAGCGTGATCTGAAAACTCCTCTGCTACTGCTGGCAGGAGGATGGGTTTTCTGGCACGACAGCGTGTCCAGGTTGAATGATTCGGGCGCATTCAACTGGATAGGGCTTCTGAGACAGCACGGCGAAATAGCCGTTCCGGTCAAGGATGCGGACAGCATTCCTGAAGTTCTTTATAACATGTCGGCCCTGCCGCCCATTACGCTTCCCGAAGATTTGCAATACACGGAAGTTCGCGTCTCGCCTAAACCGCGATTTACAGTAACAAAACCTCGCCATCCCTCCCAGATTCATTCCCTGCTGGCCACACTGCGCTTCGACTATGGAGAAACGTCTATACCGGAGACAGAAAAGCGACGTTTTGTCTGCCTGAAAGAACAACGCAACGTTATCGTCAGAGATATGGATACAGAAAACAAGGCGCGCCTGGCGCTTACAGACTTGGGCATCAAACACCTGCCATATCCTGCAGGGAGTTCACAATGGGAATTCTCTCCGCGTCGGCTTCCGGAGATTGTATCCGCCTTAATGGCGCAAGGCTGGCTGGTTGAGGCGGAAGGCCGTCTCTACAAGAACGCCGGTTCATTCAACATCAACATCACTTCCGATGTAGACTGGTTTGAACTGCATGCCGGCATTGACTTTGAAGGTGTAACGGCTGATTTGCCCGTTCTTCTGAAAGCCCTTAAGAACAGGGAAAACACAGTGTTGCTCACTGACGGCAGCCTGGGAATTCTTCCTGAAGACTGGCTCAGGAAATATGGCGCGCTTGCGGCGTTGGGAACCGTGGAGGGTAATCATGTACGGTTTCAGAAGAACCAGGCAGGCCTGCTGGATGCCCTGCTTGCCGCCCAGCCGGAAGCCACATGCGACGAATTGTTCCAGAAGTTTCGCAAAGAACTGAATTCTTTTGACTCCATCAAACCGGAGAATCCAGCCGCGGGTTTCAAGGGGACTTTGCGAGCCTATCAGAAGGATGGACTCGGATGGCTTGGTTTTCTTCAGAAGTTCGGTTTCGGAGGCTGCCTTGCAGACGATATGGGCCTGGGCAAAACCGTCCAGGTTCTGGCCATGCTGGAAGTGCGCCGAAAGCTCCGTGCCGGGCAGAAGAATGGTGACAAGGACTGCATAAATCCTTCCCTTGTAGTGGTTCCGCGATCGTTGATATTCAACTGGAAACAGGAAGCCGGGAGATTCACGCCGAAAATGAGAATTCTTGATCATACTGGAATATTGCGGAAACGTCAGGTTCCGGATTTCCAGAACTGCGACATGATCCTGACGACATACGGAACATTGAAAAGAGATATCGAATATCTCAAGGATATCGTTTTTGATTACGTGATACTGGATGAGGCTCAGTTTATCAAGAATGCCCAGGCCCATACAGCCAAGGCTGCGCGTCTGCTGAAATCCCGCCATCGTCTTGCCATGAGCGGTACTCCGATCCAGAATCATCTCGGCGAATTGTGGAGCCTTTTCGAGTTTCTCAATCCCGGCATGCTCGGCACAGCCACGGTATTCAGCCTGACTGAGGCAGGTGGCCGTAACCCGCCACAGGAAACACGTGACCTGCTGGCTCGCGCGCTAAGGCCATTTATCCTGCGCCGCACAAAAAAACAGGTTGCGAAAGACCTGCCGGAACGCACAGAGGAAACGCTGTATTGCGAACTCGATAGAAACCAGCGCAAACTTTATAATGAATTACGCGATCACTACCGTGCATCCCTGAAGACTAAGATTGACGAAGAAGGAATAAACAACTCAAAGATCATGGTTTTGGAGGCGCTTCTCCGTCTCCGTCAGGCCGCATGCCACCCAGGTCTGTTGGACGGGGATCGTGTGCACGAATCCAGCGCTAAACTTGAGGCATTAGTGCCTCAAATATCGGAAGTCATCGAAGAAGATCACAAGGTTCTGGTGTTTTCTCAATTCACAAGTTTTCTTTCCATTGTCCGTCGGAAACTGGATTCAATGGGCATACGGTATGAATATCTGGATGGTCAGACGCGAGATAGAGAAAGCAAGGTCAATACATTCCAGAATGACTCTGACTGCCGTTTGTTTCTTATCAGCCTTAAGGCCGGAGGCCTGGGGCTGAACCTCACGGCTGCTGAATATGTGTTTCTTCTCGATCCATGGTGGAATCCGTACATTGAAGCCCAGGCTATTGACAGGGCTCACCGCATTGGTCAAACGCGAAAGGTGTTTGCATACCGTCTGATTGCGAAAGACACCGTTGAGGAGAAGGTACTGGAGTTGCAGAAGACCAAGAAAGACCTGGCCGATTCGATAATCAACGCCGACAACAGTCTCATCAAAACCCTGTCCCGTGAAGACTTGGAATTATTATTGGGATGAAGGAGATGTCTATGCTGTCATCCATTTTCTCAGCATCTGGCGGCTTTCTGACAGCGTATTAACAAGCGCTTCACGCGTCTTGGGCTTGCCCTTTTCAGCCCATTCAAATTCGATATGCATCGAGAATGGCTCGTTATAATTCATTTTCTTGAGACGTGAGAAGAAGTCTGTTCCGCCGAATTCACCCTGGCCGAATGGCACAAAGCCTTCGTCGCGTTTTACATCCTTGATGTAGGCTATTTTGATGTGCGATTTCAGTTTCTCAAAGTGGGAAGGCCACTCATCACCGTGTGTTCTTATTGCATGACCGAGGTCAAATGCAACACCCATATTCTGCGGGTCAAGATCCTTCATTATGTCGTACATTTCGTTCAGATCGCCGCCCGCGTAGGGTTTGGCCTTGTTCTTGCCTGCGGCATGGTTCTGGAATAATGCGCACACTCCGATTTCCCTGTTCATGGCTGACAGATCCTTCAGCTGTGCCTTGACATTGTCGACCAATACATTCTTCGGTGTTTCGGGCTTATGCTGCCAGTATCCGATACGGTAGTACTTAATCCCGAGTTTCTTTGCAGTACGCAGAATCTTTTCTGCATTTGGCGATTTGACTTCAAGTATGCCGGTTGTCAGTAAAAGCATGCGGACTTTGTGTTTGGCCAGTGCTTCTGCATACAGGGGCATGTCGTCTGCGGCGCGTTCGGGAAGGATTTCGCCGCCGGGTCGTACGCTGCAGTCTATACCGTCCAGTCCTGCTTCGGCCGTCACTTCGGCTGACTGTTCGAAGTTCAATTTTAATTCCTGGTACACCTTGCTGAATACTGCGATGGGATTAGTCATGGGTTCGGCATGTAATTTCGGGCTGAGACTGCTGCAAAGAATTGTAGCGCCTGCTGTTCCGAGGAATTGTCTTCGTGTTAGATCCTGTTTCATAATTAATCTCCGTGTTTATTATTGGTTGCGCATGTCTGCGCAAATCTTCTCGTAGTATAGGGATTTTATTTATCCCTGCCAGGATGTACGGACTGGACGGCTCAACATCCGGTTTGCTTCATCATCACCGATAAATCTTTCAGATTCAGGGTCCCATCGTAACTTTCGTTTCAGCTGCATTGCGATATTTGCAACATGCGTGACGGTTGCGGATCGATGGCCTACCTCTACTGGTGCGGCCGGTTGCTGCCTTGTCTTTATGCAATCAATAAAATTCCGAATATGGTTGAGGCTTGAACCGAGATGGATTTCGTCCGGACCGATAATTGATGTTTTCAGGGAAGCCGGTTCTGTGAAGAACCCTCCGTATCCTACTTCGACCGAACCTTCGGTACCTTCGAAACGGCACGAGACATTATCCTCTCGGGTGATGCATTCAAGTTTCACTCCATTCGCATACTTGGCCCGGAATTTTACAACTTTTGCCACATCAAAAAGGCCATCCTCCGGCCATTCGCTCCCATTGTCTTCGAATTCAATTGGGCCTGTCAGTTCAGTGTTGTTGCCCCACTGGGCTATATCAAGCGAATGGGCGCCGTAGTTTGCTATCTGGCCATCAGAGTAATCTAGTATGAACCTGAAGTTATAAAGACAGCGATCCTTGTGGTAAGGAACCAGAGGGGCCGGACCGAGCCACATATCGTAGTCAAAGCCTTCAGGCACTGGCATTGGTGTCCACGCACCCATTGGTGCTGTTTTGTTCCAGAATCCAACCACGGTGGTTATTTTCTTTAATTTGCCGATCCGGCCGTTACGTACAAGTTCACATGCGAACCTTGTTCTGCCGTTAGACCGCTCATGACTCCCGGTCTGCAGGATAACGCCTGATTTGCGCACTGCATTTACCATGTTTCTGCCGTCCTCAACGGTAAGGCTGAGCGGTTTTTCACAATAGATATCTTTTCCTGCCTGCGCGGCCATGATGGTCATAATGGCGTGCCAGTGGTCTGGAACAACAATTGCCACTGCATCGATATCGGCCCTGGCTAGCACTTCGCGGAAATCAGAATACATGTCACAAGCGCGGAATATGCCGGAACGTATCTGCTCGGCATAGGAATTGTTGACTATGTCGCGGGCGGGTTCCCGCCCGTAAAACTGGTCTGCAGTTTTGTAACCGTTACTTGCCTTGTTTACATCGCAGACAGCAACAACCTGAACATCCTTTTCAGTGAGGAATGCACGCATATCCTGGACACCCTGGTTACCTGTACCGATACATCCTATGTTTATCCGGTTGCTGGGTGCCGTTGTTCCGTGCAGTACCGATGCGGAGGTTATTTGCGGTGCTCCGACGGCAAACGCCAAGGCTGTTGCGGCGTTGCCTGCGTGTTTGAGAAACTGCCTTCGCGATATTACTGACATGGCGGATCCCCCTGATATGATTTACTGAAGGTCTGGGCCTGCAATGAGTGTTTCTTTACCAATACTTGCAGGGTGCTTCAAGATGAAATATGGATTTGATTGGTGATAAAAGCGGGGTTTTCTGCTCTTCAGGTTGGCGTTTGCTATTATTCCGGTTCAACTGGTTGTTTAAGCCGGTTGCGTAGTTTGAAGAAATATATACCCAGCGGAATAAAGATGCTGGCAATCGAGAAGTAAACGCTCCTGCCGGGTGAGTCGGCGAATACGGACAAGCCTATGGGTGTCATGACCAGTTCGCAAATAAAGGCAAGAATCAGGGCGAGGCAAAATCTTCCGAACTCGTCCCAGAATCGTTCTTCTTCGCGGAACCGGAAGACTGTCATCAGGATACCTGTGATAATCGGGCCGATTGACAACAGAAGTGTCTGCCCTCGGGGGGACAGGTCTAGGAAAAAGACCTGTGGGGTCAAAATAATCATTCCAAAAAACGAGAAGCCAGTAATGAAAATACCAACGTGTATCGTTTTTATGGAAATGAGGTACCAGTTGTTTCCTTTCAGCGCCAGGTTGATCCTGCTCGCTGCCCAGAAAGCTCCGGCGATCGCGAAGAGCATTACCACGATACCGATGAATATCAGTATCGATCCAATGATCCAGCCAATACAGCCATATTTATTGAAGAATGGTGTGGCCAGGGAAATAGAGATACCTGTCAGGGCCAATGATATCAGAACTTCCGGATGTGCATGGCCTGATTGCTTTGGGCAGTTATCTCCGTTGTTCTTCCGACGCATCATGGTGGTCATGGAGCTTCAAATGACTTGATGATTCTTATCAGTTTTCTGACAAACATGTAATTTCCTGAAATCACGACCGAGTTTCCATCAATCTGTGTTCTGATGGGCCGGGCGCTGTACATAATGAAATGGTAGGCTGATGGCATGAAAACAATGTGATCGTCGTCTTTTACCGGGGGCTTGTATCCCATCTGTGCAACCAGGAATTCAAGCAGCTGGTCGATGTTTCTGACGTCATCAAAAACTACGCGGATGGATAGCGTGGAATAGAAATATACCGTAACGAGGCCCAGCAGTACAAGAAGACCTGCCACGCTTACCATGTTATCCAGCAGAAAAGATACGATTGTCTTCACGTCCAGGGATTCGGTAATCCACACGCTTAAAGCGACTATACACAATCCGGCTATGAGCATGGAAAGGACTGTTATTTCAATGGCCGACATGTTTTTGACCGGAAGTGATGCTATTTTTCTTACCTTGAAACGGTATTTCTGCGCATTCTTCGCCTGCTGGTTCTCAGGAACGGTGCGTTTGATTTCGTAAGAAGACGGGATTTTGTAAATCGTGTAGCGCTCAAGGATGTTTTTCAGCTCGACGTCACCAACCTTGATGGCGTCAAACGTCGCGTGATTCTTGGCGGATTCATAAAGGCTTTGGGATATGCAAATCCCGCCGGGGTCTGCCAGTGGTTCAAGTCTGGCGGCAACATTTACCCCCTCGCCGAAGAGATCTTCTCCGTGGACTATGACATCACCCACGTGAATGCCTATCCTGACAATTATTTTATCATCCACATTTCGGTCGGTATTGTATTTCTTGAGATCGTTCTGGATTTGAATGGCGCACTTGAGGGCATCCACGGAGGAATCGAACTGGGCAAATATTGCATCACCCATCCTCTTGAGAATAGATCCATGGAATACCCCGATTATGCCATCAAGGATACGATTGTGCTCGACCAGCATTGCCATGGCCTTTTCTTCGTTCAGGCTCATCAATCTTGAATACTGGTAGATGTCGGTGAACATGATGGCTGCGAGTTTTCTCTGCAATTTTACGGTTTCCATGCTCAACCTCCATCGAATACTGACTATATCTTGACTGTTTTTTATTATACTTGTTTAAGGTTCTTCTTTCAACTGTTGTGCGATTGTTTCGGCTGTCTGTTTGCTCGTCTGGATGTAAGCTTCTTCTTACATTGGGAATGATGGCCTGCCGCTAAGATGTGAAGTTTTATCTTATATCTTCTCAGGGCTATCTTTGTTGTTTTTGTCCATCCGTCCACCAGAAACCGCACTTAGTATTTGGAGATGCCATGTTGCGGTCCTTGATGTCGGCCTTATTTAACGGGAAATTGGTGCAGTTTGCAGGCCGGTATACGTTGTAGAGCTTACAGGCGGGAAGTCCATTCTCATGATGGAAGAACTTGCATTTCCAGACCAGCTGGCAGCAGACACCACAGCGGAGACATTCCCCGCGCCGCTGTTCAAGACTTTTCCGGACACGATGTGGAAGGAATACATTCAGAAAGAACCTGCGCGGTGTTCCCTGCAGCAGTTTCAAACGTCTCAATGTATTTCTTATAACGGTCATATAGAGTCCGTGAGTATTACCAGAATACCCATAGGCCTAACAAGTAACAGTTTTGGGTTTATCCTCCTTTGTATAAAACAGAGACTCTTGGCTCCGGGGGAAATAGCTTTTGCCTTGATGCTTCCGCTAAGTCAGTATGTACGATACGAGAAAAATGTAACCGCAGGTGAATCCTGATAAAAACCGAAAGGAATACCATTCCGGTCCGTCCTGGTAATTGCTTAACCGCCCGATACTTATCTTTTCGTTAATACTTCAATTGTGCGCCGTGCCACATTGTCGTCCTTGAGGAGCTCGAGTGCCGAGGCAATGGGGGCCATCTTTTTGCCTTTACGCAACATATCTGAAACCAGGGAATTAATTAGCGCTTCACGGTGAAGATTATCAAGCTGTGCGATGCCAATAAGTTGGGCGCGCATCTTCGGGTCATCTTGTGCTGCAGCTACCATGACGATAAATGTCTCATTCTCTGCCACAAGTTTGGCTTGAGGCTTTTGTCTCATGGGTCTTCTTACGGTAGGAATCTGATCTTGGGATTTCGGATCAGGCTTTTTTGGTTTTGTAAGGCAATCAGGACAGATACATGTTGTGTCGTCGATTTCCTTGGCGCGTCCGGCAATAATGTCCCGTTTTTGTACCTTTGTCTTGCAGTCGCGGCAAATATAAGGAGCATGGACAGTGTAGGGCCTGCGTTGTGTTTTTATTGCCATATGTCAATAACGCTTCGTTTTATAAATAATGAACAACACATCTCCCGTTAATGACTTAATATTATATTCGTTGGAAACTGGGGGCAAGTTTAATGTTGATGACACATATGACATGGTCTCCATACATGTTTAATTCAGTGATTGCAAAACCTGGATTACCCTCATAAAAGGAAAGGTGTATGGATTTGCTTACACATGCCATGTATGGAGCAACTGTCTGCAGCCGGGCGGGATTGGCGGGCGGTCGCAAAGGTTCTGGCAAGCGGCATTGGTTTAAAGACTCGACTGTCTGGTGGGCGGTTTTGTTTGGGCTGGGGCCTGATATCGTTTCGATGTGGATTCCCCTGGCCATGCACACTCTCTCGGGGAATGAAGAGAATTTTTTCTACCTGTTTGACGGTAACTGGCTGGTGGTGTATCGATTGTCCCACAGCCTGATTATGGCTGCGGTGGTTTCCTCTGTGTTGTTTTTGTGTCGTAGTTTGCTTTTTGTGCCTTCTCTTGCCTGGACAGTGCACGTGGTGATGGATGCGGTTTCGCATGGTACGGGCAAGTTCCAGACACTGTTGTTTTATCCGTTCAGCAGATGGGGTGTTGATGGTGTGAACTGGTGGCAAGCTCCGTGGGTATTGCAGGTTGCATGCGTGAGTTTGCCTCTCATCTGGCTTGCCCTGATGTTATGGCGTCGTGTGCCGGATTCTTCCGGTATTGCGAGGGTTCCTGGAAAAAGTCAGAAATAGTAAGGAGATGGTAATTATGCGTGGACGTATTAGAATCATGCAAAACGTCTTTATATTTATTAGTGTAATTCTGGCTTCTTCTGTCGTGGCTGAGGACAGGAATGAGTGGCAACAGCCGGACAGAGTTATGGACGATCTCATTCTCAAGCCGGGGACCAGTATAGCCGATGTAGGTTGCGGTGACGGATATTTCACTTTGCGGCTGGCCAAGGCCGTTGGCGGACAGGGCAGGGTTTTTGCTGTAGACCTAAATGCCCGCTCGCTGGACTCATTGAAGAAAAGGGCCGAGAAAGGAAACCTGACCAATGTTGTCACTGTGGTCTCGGAACCGATAGATACCAAGCTTAAGTTGGAATGCCTGGACGTTCTTTTTGTATGCGATGTTCTGCACGAGGTTCCTGAGGCGCAGCGTCTACCCTTGATGAAGAGCGCTGTCCGTGCTATCAAGCCTGGTGGTTTTCTTTACCTGATTGATTACAGGAAAAGCAGGGATGTTAAGTTCGATCCTTATGAGAAGCTCATTCCGCGGGATGAACTGATAAGAATGTGTACTGACGCCGGATTACGCCTTGATGGTGAATTCCATTACCTTAAGTACCAGGTCTTTTTCCGGTTCTTTAAACCGGCGCAATAGCCGGAATGCTACACGGAAATTTACTCGCCTTCGCCAAGATGCCCCGTGCCTTGGCACGCGGGAGGAGCCTCCTTCGTGACGACCTTTTGGAGGGTTGGCACTTCGGCGGACTAAGATGGCACGGTAAACACGGTATAGCATGGGTGAAGAAAAGGCAAGGCTACGGCGGAGTTCCGCTGATCCCGCCTTTCTTGGCGGGATGCCCTGAAGTTTGGCATCTTGACTAGTTATTGACAACATTTTCTGATTTCGGGTTATTTTTTTCTTGTTGTTTTGTTTTAAAATATCTAGTTATATACATAGATATATAAAAGGAGGGTTTAACATGCCGTTTCCAACAAAAGTCCAGCTGATCAAACGTCAGAACAGCGAACAGTGGTACATCAACTTTCCGTCGGCGGTGGCTCAGTCGATGGATTTTTCAAAAGGCGAGGTGGTCCAGTGGTCGATCCATGATCGCGCAACGCTGGTTCTTCAGCGTCCCGATGCGCCGTCATCACCTCTAAAAAAAACGAAACATTAGCCGATTATGTGTTAGCACTCATTGCCGAACAAGCCGAACTGGGTGCCGACGAAGAACAACAAGGCGAACTGGCTCAGCATATGTTAGCGCATTTGATCTGTAATCAACGCCGTACTGTGACTGGCTTGCTTACTGCACTGGGCAGACAGCAGCAAGACTGGACCAAAGCATATCGGTTATATCGCCAGCATGTGGATGAAAAGGCGGTGTTCCTTCCGATTCTCGATGGTGTGTTACAGTTGCTGCCGCAAGATATGCCTATGGTTGTCGCCATAGACGACTCATATCTCAAGAAGACCGGAAAGCATGTAGCAAAAGCCGGATGGTACAGGGATCCTCTTGGGCCCCAGTTCCACACTAACCTGTTTTATGCTCAGCGATTCATACAGTTATCTGCGGCGATTCCAGATCCGACCAACCCGAAGCGCTCTCGGATGGTGCCTATCGCCATCAATCTGATTCCGAAGTTGCCGAAGCCGGCAAAAGGCGCATCCAAGGAGGATTGGATCAGGTACGAGCAACTCAGGGCCATGAATAGCCCTGGCGTTTACGCAAGACGACTACTCCGCCAGGTACGAGACCATCTCAATGCTCATGCCGACCAGCGAGACAGGAGCATTTGGGTCTGCGGAGATGGAGACTTCTCCAACTCAACTTTGCTGCCAAAGCTGCCCGCAAACACTGTTTACATCGGTAGAACACGGACAGATATATGCCTGCGTAGTGTACCAAAACGTAAAAAACATGTGTGTGTCGGCCGTCCACTCGCCTACGGCAGGAAACTTTCCACACCTGAACAATTGCGCAAGGACAAGACAACACCCTAGCTGTCGGCTGAGATCTGTAATGGCCCCGGAACCTCAACAGTCCGGTATAAACATATTTCACGTGCCAAATGGCACGTCGCCGGCGAGAGAGCCGTCGTTCATGTTGTGGTCATTGCCCCCATGCGCTATAGAAGAAAGAAAAACGGCGACTGGTCCTACACACAACCTGCATATCTAATCTGTACAGATGCCCGTATTCCCGTAATCAAGCTGATCCAGACATACTTCTGGCGATGGGGCATCGAGGTGAACTTCAAGGAAGAAAAGCAGCTCTTTGGAGTCGGCCAAACTCAAGTCAGAAACGCCACCAGCGTTTCATCCGCACCTGCCATATGCATTGCCACCTACGCTGCATTACTCCTGGCCGGTATACAAGCATACGGATTCCACTCCAGACCGCCATCAGTCTGCCCTCCAAAGTGGTACCTGCGGAAAAATAAACTGCGTCCAACATGTTCCGACCTCATAAAACAACTTCAACAGGATCTCTTATTCGGGGCAGCCAGTAATTTCTCGCCGCTCGCATCCTTTGCTTACCCTAAGATCAGCCCCCGAAAACTCGGCCAACTCAACTCGAAAACCATAGCAGCTTGAACATTATCTCATAATCATGACTGACATAACTCATGTGATCTGCCAAACTTCAGGGATCTTCACTTTTCCTCAATTCGGTAAAGGTGGCTGTCTGTCCGTAGATATATTGCCTTGTCGAAAAATGCGGGTGTGGCCACGAGATCTCCTTCGATCTCAAGCCGGTTCTCGGCAAGAACCTCGAACTCCCGTCCGGCTTTCAACACCGTTGTCTTTCCCTTCTGGTTGAAGAAGTATATTCGGCCCATTGCGTATATCGGTGAGGCCAGGTACGTGCCTGTTATTTGCTTTCGCCAGACGACACTTCCGTCCTTTGTGTCGATACATGAGGCAGTTCCATTATCGGCGACACAATAAATAAGGTCATCAACGAGAAGGGGTATTGACATTATTGGAATCTGGCCCTTGATGCGCCAGATAACATTGCTGGCGGCCAGATCGCCCTGTCCGCCAGCATTGACGGCCAGCAATTCCGGCACAAAGCAGCCGGTGCCGAAATAGACGATGTTATCCCTGATCATAGGGATTGAGCTGAGTGAAAATCCTTTGCCGTGATTTACCCGCCAGATCTCCTTGCCGGACGAAGGATCATAGGAGACGAGCCATTGCGCGCCGACCGTGACCATCTGGACCTTTTCTGCAATCCTGGTTATCATTGGCGTTCCAAAGGCTTTCTTGACGTTCCCACCACTACCTGCGAGGGGAGGTCGGTTTGTTTTCCACGCGGTTTCGCCGGTCTTCTTGTCGAGAGCGATCACGAACTGTGCATCATGTCCGTCCCGGATAAGGATGAGCAGGTTATCATAAACAATTGGCGAACTTCCGGGGCCGACCTGGTGATACATGGGAATCTGTTTCTTCCAGATTTCTTTTCCGTTATCGGCATCCAGGCAGGCTGTGCCAAAAGTTCCGTAGTCGCAATAAAGCCTTCTGTTTTCTATCACGGGTGTGGGAGTTGACCAGCTGTTCAGGAAATGGACTGGCTGGGGCTTTTCAATGTCGAACAACGTTACATGCCACAGTCGCTTCCCGTCTGCCCTGTTGAAACACGAGGCGCCTATGGTAGCGTTGGAAGCGGTTTGCATATCGTCAGATCCGATACGTTTCCGTTCGACATTCTTTTCTATTGAAGTGGTGATCCATATTCTATTGCCGAGAACGACGGGTGAAGATCGCCCGTGCTGTTCGGTTGGCACTTTCCAGGTTATGTTGTTTGTATCGCTCCAGGTCAGGGGCGGCTTTACGTTCGAGGCGATTCCCTGTCCGTTCGGTCCGCGGAGCTGAGTCCATCCTTCATTACCAGTTGCGGTGATGGTTATAACAGCGCTCAGAAGAAAAACCAGGGAAAGAGCAACTGACCGCAGATGAATACGGGTAAACGTGGATGATTGAGTCATGCTTTCTTCTCTCCTGCCATGTCTGTTGTTCTTGTTTCAAAATCCAAGATCTTCGCCGTCGTGGAAAACGACACCGATCTGTTCCAGTGTCTTGTTGCGGCCGTTGTACCACAGAAGCCACTTTTTTCCATCGAATATTGCATAAGGTTTATAACAGGCATCATGATCCCACTTGTCTTTTCCTGGTTTTATGATCGGGTTGGAGGGATGGCGTTCCCAGTTGGTGATGCCGTCCTTTGAGCGGGCTACGCCGATTTGGGCTTTGTGGATGCCCTTAAAGCCTATGTAAAACATGAGATACCAACCACCGCATTTCTCGACCTGGCAGGCTGTTGCGCGTTCCTGTTCCCATTCCAGGCTCTTGTTGCCGGAGAACACAGGATTATTTTCGTATTTTACCCATGTCAGGCCATCCTTGCTCGTTGCATAACCGATGGCATTTGGTTCGTATTGTTCTCCTCCGGAATACCACATTTTGAAAATCATGGCTTCATCATCCCAAATTACATGCGGGCACATGACGGCAACCTTTTCCCAGGATTTTTCAGGAGACAGAACTGGCTTGTCACTCATGCGTTGCCAATTTACTCCATCAGGGCTGGTGGCGTAGCCGATCCGGGATTGACCTTTTGCCTGGCCGGTATACCACATGTGGTAACCATCAGTTCTCTTGAGTACGACGGGTCGATTCATGTCATCTTCCCAGCCGGTTTCAGCTCTTGGTCCAAGAACAATCTGTGGAGGTTCACTCCACTTAATGCCGTCTTCGCTTTCTACAATTGCAATACTCTTCTTCGGTCGCCATGAAAGCCACATCCGGTACTTGCCGTTATCCCTGAGAACGGAAATATCGAAACAGGTCCCGTATTTGCCGCCCATTACCGGGTTGCCTTCATGCTTCTTCCAGCCGGCTGACGTTTCGGCTGCGCAGGGCTGGATAGAATGTTGTGAACCGGGAAGTGAGCCGGTAAGGCGGGCGAGGTTAGCGGAACCGGCAATTTCTTTTCCATCTGCGAAAATCTTCAGACCTTTGCCTTTGCCATATCGCTCACCATTACGGTCATAAAGGATTGTCAATATGTGTCCATGATATGGAATGCGATCCAGGCAGAAATAATCCCATGTGCCGTCTGGTACAAGAGGATTTACTTCTACTGTTTCGTCTGCCCGCGGGCGCAATCCAATCAGGCCGTTGATGATCAGATCACAGTACGTGGAATGGTTGTAATCCTTGCCGCGTTCTTCACCGCCTTTACCTGCATCCCATGTGCCATTCTTCCAGTTTTTCAGCCTGGTTCTGGAAATCCAGTCGCCGTTGATGGGATTGAGGTTCTCGTCAATCCATGGGACAACTCGGCCATCATCAAGTTTGAACCTGTGTGACTTTGTGTAGAGCTTTAGAATATCCATGTAATCTTTCTTTCCGACGAACTCCTGGCTGTAATTATTCAAGAGATTTGCCAGGCCGGTCAGGGTTATGGCTGTCGAGTACGGCCAGCTTGGTCCATTCCACTGGCATTCATGACCTTTATATGAAAGCTCGAACTTCGGATGACGTTGTTCTGCTGTTGTCGGGCCGAACGGCGCATAGAATCCCTGCGGATCCATCAACTGTTTCCATGCAACTGACTTATCCGCATCCGGCAGGTTGCAGTACCATGGCGTGAGGCCATGCAGTTCCCTTGCGTCTGAAAGTTTTTTGTTCTCACCTTTCGGTAGAACTTTGAAGAAGTGTGCACTGTTGTCCCAGAGTTTTTCCTGCACAAGCAACTTTATTTTGGCGGCTTTATCTTTGTATTCTTTTGCCAGGTTCTGCTTGCCTGCCATCTCTGCAATTCTTGATATGGCGATGGCATCACCATGCATGTAGGTGTTAATTGTTGCGCGGTAGCCGCTGCCGCTTATTGAACATTCCATTCCATCCTTGCCATCGACCTGCCAGTAAAGACCGTTAGGGTCAAGGCGCTCCTTCTCCCATGCCTCGTAATTTCTGACCAGGTCGGGGAGAAGGTCCAAAGCCTCCTTGTTGTCGCCGGTGACACAGTAGCGCTGCCAGACTGAGTCAGCGATCCAGAATGAGTAACTGCGAACCGCGCCACCTTTCCGCAGCCAGAAAGTGGTATAGTCATTCATGAATTTCTGGTCAACCAGCCAGCGTCCTTCGCGGATATGATGACCGGCGGCACAGTTTATCGTGTTGTGCCTGCCGGCCCAGCCGACCTTCGGGAGAAATTCGCTGATCACAAAGCCGTCAGGTGTTTCCTTGATGTGCTTCCTGTATGTCCACCAGCGGAAATAGTATATCTCCTCAATTTCCCTGTCCGGACAGTCGAGCATGGGCATATTATCTTTAAGGAAACTCCATGCCTTTGAATTTGGGATACATTGTGAATACAATTCCCTGTCATTCTGGTTGAATGAATCGATGTAGTGTTTGAATGATTCAGTTTTGAGGATCAGCGTGGCTTTTGCCGCCTGATCCTGCGCGTATAATGTTGCAGCCGACAAGGCGAGGTAGACGATTATCGAGGAAAAAGGTCGTTTCATGACAATATTACTTTCCTTTCATCTTCAGTTGATCAAGGGCTGCCTGGGCTTCTTTTGGGTGCTTTTTCTTTATGGCTTCGACAATTCTCT
>Ga0156394_1185_pt1 | contig 30893 bp, 29 predicted proteins | sample RifOxyA3_FD_108038 | JGI IMG/M metagenome (GOLD analysis project Ga0156394, IMG submission 108038) | Lentisphaerae bacterium RIFOXYA12_FULL_48_11 | reverse complement strand
TTAAACAACAGAAACACAGGACACTTCTTGATGTGGGGGGGTCTACAGGTGTGGTGTCCAGGGTTCTGTCGCAGAAATTTGGTTTATCAGCGACAATACTGGATCCATCACCCCTAGAACTTGATAGGGCCAAGGCATATGGGTTGAAAACCATCTCTGGCCTTATTGAGAACTTGAAATCGGAAGGAACTTGTTACGATATTGTTGTCATGTGCCAGACTGTTGATCACCTGCTGGATATTAGTGGTGCCCTTTATATGGTTAATAAGTTGCTTTCAAATAATGGCTTATTTTTTGTTGATTTTGTTGATTTTAGGGCAGCTTATTTGCGGGAGCGGAGCGTTGAAGCTGCAATCAAAATTGATCATCCTTTTTATCTAACTGAATCTGTGATGCAAAATTATCTGGCACGTTGTGGTTTTGAGGTTCTGAAGACCGATTATGCTGCTGACCACCTTCATGTGGGTTATATTTGCAGAAAAATGGTGCCTGATTCTGCCTGTGTTCCCGATCATAATGCGGTTGAAGGATTATGGCGGGAAATCAGGTTGATCCAAAATCTTCCTCAGGCTTGTTTTCATGAATAAGAAAATTTTAGGCATAATACCTGCCAGGGGTGGTTCTAAGGGAATACCGGGGAAGAATCTCCGGTTGTTGGCTGGTAAACCGTTACTGGAATATACGGTAGATGCTGCAATATCGTCAGGTGTTGTTGACAGGCTGGTGTTGTCCACGGATTCCCCGGAAATTGCAAGGCTTGGAGAGAAATTAGGCGCCGAAGTTCCTTGCCTGCGACCTGCTGAACTTGCCGAAGATGATACCCCAATGTTGCCTGTTTTGGTTCATATGGTGTCGTTTCTTGAAACACATGGTTTCTCTCCTGATATTATCGTTTTGCTGCAGCCGACGGCACCTATGCGTCGACCTGAGCATATAAGCAGGGCTGTAAAACTTCTCTTGTCCGTTGGAAGTGATTCCGTGGTTAGTGTTGTAGAGCTACCTCGTCACAGTTCACCTGACTACGTTATGAAAATAGATAATGGCCGGTTGGTAAACTTCTTGCCGGAAGGTGCAAGAATTACGAGGCGACAGGATGTACGTCCAGCCTACATCCGTGATGGGACTGTTTATGTTGTCATGCGTGACGTCCTGATGAAGACATGCAGTCTCTACGGCCAGAATTGTTGTCCCCTGGTCTTGCCGCAGTCGGAATCAATAACGTTGGACACGTTGGACGATTGGAATAAGGCTGAACATATTCTAGGCAGTTCAACGTTGAGTTGAGAGGTTGACCTATTGAGCGTAGCTCGCAAGGGAATCGGGATTGTCAGTGTCAATTGGCTCATTCTGCCTCTGTATCTTGTCACCAGTATTATCATTGTCAGGTGGCTCGGTGTGGAAGGGCGAGGTATTGTTGTTGTGCTTAGTTCTGCGGCGGCTTTCCTCAGTGGTATAGGGCATTTTGGTATTCCTGCAGCGGGAATTTACTATGCTAGAAATGGGGTCATAGGCGAACGCACCATTTTTTTCTATTTTCTGGGATTTGTTCTGTTTTTCTTTTTTGTCTGTATTGTTGCGTTGCTGTTGTTCGAGGATCTTTTCGTCAGGGCTTTTCTGGATAGGGTGTCTGTCAACCATGAGTGGATGATCGTGATGCTTATGGCGGTTCCCTTCATGATGTTGAATAATTATCTGGCTACAATCCTTCTTGCGAAAGGAGATGCCAGGGGGTATGCCGGTATGCAAGTCGGGATTGGATGTGCGGATGTCCTGGGTACGCTGATTCTGGTCGTGTGGCTTGGATTGGGTATTACAGGTGCAATGTATTCAATTCTGTTGGCGCAGGGAATTGCCTGTTTGGTGAGAACGACAAGAATGTTCAAAACCACGAGAGGTCAACCTGTTGTCATGAATGGAGATGTTCTTGAAAAAATCCTCTGCTTTGGGGCAAAACATTATCTTGGGACAATCGGTGCCCAGATTTTTAAGCGTGCCAATAACTTTCTGTTAGCCTTCTTTCTTGATACAAGAGCTGTGGGTTATTACTCCGTTGCGATGATTCCCTATGAGGCTGCTCTCAGTATTCCGAGGGGGGTTAACGCTTTTCTTTCGGGGAATGCCTCTGCTTTAAATCCTCGCGATGCGGCGTTCTCGGTTGCGGAATCGTTTCGTAAACTTTTATGGGTAATGATTCTTGTAGCTGCAGGACTCGCGGTAGTGTCGCCGTTTGTTTTGCCGCTCATGTACGGAGGAGATTTTGTCAGATCAAATCCTGCTCTTTTGATATTGCTGGTCGTTTCGGTGCTGTTAGGGTGTGCAATGAATTTGCAGACTTATTTTCTTGGTACGGGTAAACCTGGAATAAATGGCGTTTTGACACTGATAACTGGATTGATGAATCTTGTTCTTGCCGTATTTCTAATACCGCTTTGGGGTATAGAGGGGAATGCGGTGTCGGCATTGCTGGCTTGGCTAGTAGGGCTTTATTTATATACAGCTTATTTTCTCAAAGAATCAAGGTTGTCCCTGGCGACCATGTGTATCCTTCGTAAAAAAGATGTGGTTGGTTTTATGCGACTAGCGGGTGAGTTTCTTCAAGATGCACGGCGGTACTTTGGCAGACGAGGACATGATCATATATGAAAGAACTTGGTAAGAAGAAAGTGATGATTACCGGGGCGGCAGGATTTATCGGGTCGCATCTGGTGGATCAGGTTATTCGAATGGGTGCCGGTGTTGTGGCTGTCGACAATCTCAGCAGTGGGTCATGGACGAACCTCTCTCGTGTTCAGGGTAACATGGAAAAAGTTGAAGGTGATGTTCGTGATGTTGCCTTCATTGGTCGATTGATGAAGAGGGTTAAGCCGGATTCAGTTTTTCATTTGGCGGGGAGTGCCAGTGTGCCTCGTTCGGTTGAGGAACCGTTGTACGACTTTGAGAACAATTGTCTTGGCACGGTGAATGTTCTTGAGGCTGTAAGGGTTAATGTTCCGCGTGCACGTGTTGTATTTTCTTCTTCCGGTGCCGTTTACGGTGAGCCTGGCCTGAAGAAAATTGACGAGGCTCTGTTGCCAAATCCCATTTCTCCTTATGGCGCAAGCAAGGTTGCGGCAGAAACGGAATGTATGCTTTACAACAGGGTTTATGGTGTGGATGTTGTGATCGCCAGGGTATTCAATACATATGGACAAAGAATGACGCGTTTTGCTGCTTTGGATTTTCTTAAGAAACTTCGACAAGATCCCGAGCATCTGGAAGTTATGGGAAATGGTGATCAGGTAAGGGATTTCAACTATGTTGCGGATACGGTTCGAGGCTTGCTTGTCTTGGAAAGCAAGGGTGTGGCTGGTAAATTGTATAATTTGGCATCAGGCGAGTCCCGTTCGGTAAGGGATCTTGCGGTAATATTGCTCCGTGTCCTCGGGCGTGAAAAATGTGTTGCAATGACTTTTACGGGATCAAGCTGGCCGGGTGATGCGCAATACTGGGATGTTGATATTTCACGAATCAAGCTGCTTGGTTATGAGCCCGGTGTAAGGATGGAGCAGGGGTTGTCTCAGCTTGTTGAGTGGTTCAATCAGGAGGTCCAATAGATGTCCGGGTTGAAACCTGATGATCGATTTTCTTGCCTGGGTTCGGAAGAAAAACCTTTTGTCCTCATTTGCTCAAGTATTGGGCTTCATGAAGCGGTTGTGGTGCACGATAGCACAATTGCAAATGCCCTTAAAGTCAGGGGGGCGAGAACTGAAGTCCTGCTTTGCGACGGTGTGCTTCCGGCTTGTGAAGCGTGCATGTATTATTCCATAGATGAAGAGGTTATGATCTTTGATGGTCCTCAACCATGTCTTTGTAAGGGGTGTTTCTGGCATGGGCAGAAAAGAATGATACGTGCCGGATTGGTTGTCCACAGGTACGGTGACTTCTTTCATCCGCTGTGGCGCAAGGAGGCAAGGCGAATAGTTGAACCTTTAAGAACTGAGAATGAGCTGAGGGCGTTTGTCTTTGAGGATCTTGCCGTTGGTGAAGAAGCTTATGCCGGTGTTTTGCGATATTATGCGGTGGGAGACCTTTCTGGTCAGGGCAACAGCATGGCATTGCTTCGCCGATATCTTGAGAGTGCTATTCTGACGGTGTGGCTTGTAAAAAAGGCTTTTGAGTCTCTGAAGCCTGATGTAATGATGTCACACCATGGGATTTATGTGCCGCAAGGTGTTATAGGCAAGTTAGCCAGAAAGATGGGGATCAGGGTGGTAAACTGGGCTGTAGGTTACAGGAAGAAGACGTTTATTTATAGTCATGGCGACACTTATCATAGAACCATGATAAATGAGCCGGTAAACCTTTGGCGGGATCGCCAGTTAAGCGATCATGAAAGAAATACAATAGTCGACTATCTGGAGCGTCGCAAAAACGGTTCAAGTGATTGGGTAAAGGTTTGCCAGGAGCCGGAAGAATCCAAGGAAATTATACGGCAGACATTGGGGCTTGATAAGCGACCGGTAGTGCTTTTGTTGACAAATGTTACCTGGGATGCTCAGCTGTATTATAAGAATAACGGATTCCCTTCCCTTGTCGATTGGCTGAAATATTCTATTCGTTATTTCGAGAATCGTCCTGACTGTCAGCTGGTTGTGCGGGTTCATCCTGCGGAAGTGAGAGGGGCGATGCCTAGCCGACAGCCTGTGCTGAATGAATTGAAGAAATATTTTTCCGCCTTTCCTGTAAATGTGAAGGTGGTGTCGCCTAACAGCAATATGTCCACGTACGTTCTCGCAGATATGGCAGACTGTGTAATTATCTTCGGTACAAAAACAGGCGTTGAACTGGCGGCCAAAGGGATTCCTGTGATTGTTGCCGGTGAGGCATGGATAAGGGAGAAAGGATTGACGATAGATGTCAAGACGGAGGGGGAATACAAGGATGTGCTTGATAAGTTGCCGTTGCGCAAGACAATGTCCGGTATGCAGACTGATCTTGCGTTACGCTATGCCTATCATTATTTTTTCAGAAGATTAATACCTGTGAGTGTTTTTAAAGATCTTTCGGATGTAGAATCTCCCTTAAAACGTATAAGCTTGAGAGCGAAAAGGGCAATCGTTCGTCGAAGAGTCCCGGGGTTCCTGCCGGCGTGTTTCAGTTTTGACTCCAGGAAAATTGATGCTCTGCAAGAGGGTAAAGATTTGGGCTTGGATGTAATATGCCGTGGGATCCTTTCCGGTTCGGAGTTTGTATATGATGAGGAGGGCGAACATGCCGTTTGATCGTACTCATGCTTTTGCCAATCAGTGTGCTGTAGCAAGGGGGAATATATTGCTGTATCCTGTATGGTGGCTAATGGCATTGTTTAGTAGGAGGGCGGATGCTCGTTGTCGAATCTATGAGAGTTGGTTCCAGTTCTTTGGAAATGCCATTGTTGGGGGACACGTGATGCTCGGTCCTCATGCCTGGTGTGTCAATGAAATGCATGATCCTGAACGTATTGTGCTGGAGGACGATGTAATCTGCAGGGGACTTTTAAGGGTTGAGTCATTTGGCGATGGAAGGATTGTGATACGTGAACATGTATACATCGGTGATGATGTTCTGATCAGCAGTGCGTGCAGGGTTGAGATAAAAGCTGATACTCTAATTGCCCATGGTGTACAGATTCTTGATAATGATGCACATCCGTTAGATGTTGATGAGCGAGTTGGTCAATGGCGGCAGGAGGACAAGGGGGGGCGGTTTCGCGGAGCCTCTGCGCCGGTGCTTGTTGAGGCTAGGGCATGGATCTGTACAAATGCCATTGTTCTAAAGGGTGTGTGTATCGGCGAGGGAAGTATTGTTGCGGCAGGTAGTGTGGTAACTTCTGATATTCCTTCTGGTGTGTTGGCAGGCGGTAACCCAGCAAGGGTGTTGCGTCGCCTTTCGCCTGGAGAAACAAGATGAGCTTGATGAATGATTTCTTGTTGCGAATCAAAAAGATACGAAATCTTTTCCGTATACTTGATCATGTTCGTATGGCCATGGGAAGGATAGAATCCCGGCAATGTGCGCAGATAAAAAGTATGGATCTGCTGACGCATGAGTTTAGCGTCTATTCCCAGGATGGAGAGGATGGAATAATACAGTTTCTCGTCAGGCTGATTCCTGTGCCACGGCCGGTGTTTATTGAGTTCGGGGTGCAGGACTATCTCGAGGCGAATACACGTTTTCTGCTTATGAATAATCGGTGGTCGGGACTGGTTCTGGATTGTCTGCAAAAGAATGTGGATTTTATTCGTAATGATTCTGTCTCGTTCATGCATGCCTTGGAGGCAAAATGCGCATTTGTCGACAGGGATAATATCAATCAATTATTGAAAGAAAGCGGAATTACCGGGGACATGGGCCTGTTGTCCATAGATATTGATGGCAATGATTATTGGGTCTGGGAGGCTGTTGATTGTATTTCTCCGAGGATCGTAATTTGTGAGTACAACAGTTTGTTCGGGCCCACACGAAGGGTGACGATCCCTTATGATGCTGCATTTATGCGCACCCGTGCTCATTTCTCCAATATTTATTATGGTGCCTCCATTGCGGCCCTTACAACTCTCGGGAAAAAGAAGGGTTATTCTTTGATTGGCTCTAACAGTCTGGGTAATAACCTGTTTTTTGTTAGAAATGATGTTCTTGGTGATCTTAAGCCGTTGGATCCGGCCAGTGCGTATGTAAGGGCGCGGTTCCGGGAGGCACTTGATTCTTCCGGTAGGCCGAAAAAACTTTCGTTTGAAGAATCGTGGAGGCTTATTGGGGAAATGCCGTTGATTGATCTGGAGCATAACGAAACAGTTAAGGTTTCCAGTTTGAATTTTGCAGGGTAACGGTAACTGGAAATGCGCGTTGTATACATGAGTCTGATGCCGGTTCCTGGTCAACCCGCCAATTCCGGTGTACCAAAGCTTTCAGAGACGTTGCTGCGTTCTTTTGAATCCCTGCCGGGGCTTAGTGTGGATGCAGTTTCTCTTGTTGATGGGCTCTCTGATCCCCTTGTATTTTGTCGTGGGAATGTAACCTACCGGTATTTTCCCTGTAAGGCACGGGGAAAAACAGCTACGTTGTATCTGGCAGAGATTGCAGTGCTAAAGAAAATAATAGCAGAGCTTGATCCGCAAATCGTCCATGCCCAGCCGACTCCTGAATACCTGCTTGCTGCCACAATTTGTCATAGGCCCAGTATCTTGTCGGTGCATGGTTTTGCCTATAAAGAGTCTTCAGCTACCTCCATGTTCAGTCCGGTCCGTATGGTTGGTGTTGTTCGGGAATTATTGCAGTATGTGGCCGTAGCCCGTGCGAAAAATGTTTTTTCCATGACGGAATATCTGGATCACTATTTAAAGCGTGTATCTAGTGCGAAGATATGGCGAACTCATAACCCGGTCGGGATGGAGTTTTTCCAGTTACCTCCTCCGCGCAGGGAGGGAATGCGTATTATATGTGTAGGAACTGTATCGGCTCGAAAAAATCAGGAATTGCTGATCAGGGCATGCGCGCAATTGGCAAAAGAGGGGGTTGGGTTTGAATGCCGGGTAATCGGCAGAAAGACAGAAACTGCAGACATTCTCGTTTCTCTTGTTGAAAAGATGAATATATCGGATCGCGTGCAATTCTTAAGTTCCCTTAGTAATGATGAGGTCGCTGCCCAATATGAGTGGGCAAATGTCGTTGTATTGCCATCGTTGGAGGAAACATGTCCCTTGTCTTTAATGCAGGCTATGGCATGTGGGCGTTGTGTGTTCGGGGCCGATGCTGCCGGGATCCCGTTTCTTCTAAAAGATCAAATGTATGGTACTCTTTTTGATCCACATGACAGCAATTCTTTGGTTTCGATGATTCGTTGTTTGTTGGAACGGCCAGATGTGTTTTGGATGAAAGCAGGGTCAGCGCGGGAGTACGCCGTGCAACATTTTGTCCCGGACGCGATTGCGAAAAGAACGTTAGAAATTTACAGCAGTCTTGTTTCATAGGAAGTTGCGATCATGCCGATATCCTTTCTTAGTACATTTGTTATATTAGCACTGGTCCTGGTTGTTTGCCTGTGGAGCCTTTCTTTAGGAAAGCTTTGGTATTTGTGCAGTCTGCTTGTGCTTCCTGTCGTTGTCTTTTTTGTTGCAAAGCCATCGCGCATATTTGTTCTGGCTGTCATATTAAGTTTTAGCACGTTACGGCTTCCTTTTTTTCCAAAAAGCATGACATTATTTCAGGCTGTGCAGGTCGTTTTTTCGTGTTTCCTTATTTTCTATATAATCATGAACAAACGTGCCGGGCATGCACATAGCGGAATGCGAACATGTGTAATGATGTTTACGGCGGTAATAATTATTACCATGGTTTTTCGTGGGGCTGGCATCAGGGCGTTAGGGTCAAGCCAATGGGGCGGAGGTGGTTATGTAGCCCTTTTGATATGTTTATCATTTCTTCTGATGATCGATGTAGTAACGCTTACTCCTGGCGAATGGAAGATGGCCATGATTGGCATGTGTCTGTTTTCGCTTTTTCCGGCAATAGGGGAAATGATTTATTTTGTTAGTAAGGGTGCGGTTCAGATCCAGTATTCGTTTCTCCAGGCACCTTTATTTACCGTAAGTAGTCTAAATGCGATTGAAAGTGAAAGTGGTGTGGTGAGGTATGGTACGGGTTTTGCCAATATATTTCTTTTGATTCCCTTTATATTTATGGTGCGCCCTTTTCATGGCCACAAAGCTATACTGTCATTGTTTGTTATTGTTGGTAGTATGATATTGGCTATGTTTTCCGGGTCCAGGACCTCGATCATAGAGAATCTTATGTTCCTTGGATTGTGGTTTTCCGTTAGCGAAGGAACAATCCTGTGGCGGAGAGTTTTTCTTTTTGGGGTGATTTCTCTAGCGGTTTTAATAATTATGGCGCTTGGTGCTAAGTTCCTGCCTTTATCCCTTCAGCGAGTATTAACTATAATTCCTTTTGCTGACTTATCCTGGGAGGTAAGACATGATGCAATGGGAACGTGGGATTGGCGTATAGAGGTCTGGTCGCGTGCAATGGAAGATATTCCGAATTATCTCTTTCTGGGTCAGGGTATTGCCTTTGACCCTAGGGAGTTATATTCAAATATTGCTGCGGGTACATTCATAAGGGAGTGGGCATTTATTACACATTCGTATCATCAGGGAGTTCTCAGTCTCATTCTGATATTTGGTATTCCAGGACTGGTTCTGGGTGTAGCACTATTGTTCCTGGGGTTGTTGCGGCATATAAGACTGTTTCGTCAACTTGAATGGAGGGATTCGTTTATTCGAAGGATTTATGTTGTTATTTTGTATCTCTATGGGGTTCAGGTGGTTAAATACTTGATCATATATGGCGATGTGCATGTTTCTTTTCCTCATATACTTTTTCTTTTGGCAATTTTGGAAGTGTTGGTGCGGAGTAATGAATCGATGCTGGTCGAAGACGACAGGCATGTTTCAAAGGTTGTCGGCTCTTTGTAAATCCTTCCCCACTTTGTTATGTTCCTGTTTCTGGGTGTCTGCATTAAGGCTGGATGTTATCCGTCAGGGTTGTGTTTTTTAAGATGCTGGTGATGTCGAAGAGTTTCCTCCAGAAAGTGTGGATATCCAGGGTGAATTCTTTCTGTTTGTAGGGTCAATAAAACCGTGCAATTGTATCTTGTAAAGGTGGGGATAAAACATATGAACATGGTGAAGAAAATAATACATCGGATTCTGAATCTGGCAGGTTATGATGTTTTCCGGCTCTCACCTTCTGGTCGACAAGGTGACCCCAAAAATATTCCAGACAGGGATTACTATCGGCCCTTGTTCTCTCCTTGGTATGGATATGGTGCTTTCTCTTCGTATTACGCATTGGCACGATCAAGGACTCTCAGTTCGGTTGATCGTTGTTGGATTCTGTACTCGCTTGTAATGCAATCACTCCCTCTTGGTGGAGAGGTATGGGAGTGCGGTGTCTATAAGGGTGGCACCGCTGCCATGATCGCGCGTCTTCTCGCCGATCATAAGGCGCATAAATTGTTACGCCTCTTTGATACATTTACAGGGATGCCTGACTCAGACTTAACCGTTGATCTCCATCACAAAGGCGACTTTGCTGACACATCGATTGAATCAGTGCGTGAATACATCGGAAACGCGAGTTCGGTCGCTTATCATCAAGGCTATATTCCGGAAACCTTTCGCGATCTCGAAGGTTCGACCATATGTTTTGCTCATGTAGATGTGGATATATATAAGTCTGTTATGGATTGTTGTATATTTATCTTTCCCCGACTCTGCGTGGGAGGGGTCATGGTGTTTGATGACTACGGATTTCCGTCATGTCCCGGTGCTCGATCTGCAGTTGACTCCTTCTTTGCCGACTCTGGATTTATACCCTTGATCCTGTCAACAGGACAGGCGGTTGTGTTCAAAAATAGAGAACCCCAGCAAAGCTCTCCTCTTGTATGACAATTTCGCTACATCCATTTGTCGGTAAGCGTAATTGTCTGCAAGGGTTTGACGAGTTTGTGGCTTAGGGTGATGTTATGACAAAGGATGACAAAGGATGGCAATGGAAATTCATTTCAGTGAAAATAGCAATTGATACAAATCCTATTTATACCACGCAGGCTGGTACTGCTCGTTATGTTAATGGTCTATTACGTGGTTTGCGGCAGTTGTCTGTTCCGGATTTAAGTGTCGTTCCCTTGGCTTGGGAAACAGAGAACTTTGGGTACGATCAACCAGGAAGAATATTGAAGACTATCTGGCGAGAATTGATCTGGGCGCCAATGATTGCGCCGTTTGTTTTACGCAGGAACGCGACAGATTTGCTCCACATCACGGGTGGATTGGTAATTTCAATTCCGCGCGGCATTAAGAGTGTCCATACGATTCTTGATTGTGCTGTTCTTCGTAACCCGTCCAGGTTTCGGCGTTGGCAACGTTGGACTGGTGGTCTACGTTTGCATCGACAGGTAGTAAATGCTGATAGAATAATCTGTATCAGCCGTTTTGTTGCCGAAGAAATAATGAGCCTCCTTGGGGTGCCTGCATCAAGGCTGGATGTTGTCTATCTTGGTAGTGATTTTAATGATACCGGCAATGCCGAAGAGTCTTCTCCGGAAGGTATGGATATCCAAGGTGAATTCTTTCTGTTTGTAGGATCCCTTGAGCCTGGCAAGAATCTCAATCTCCTTCGTCAGGTTTATGAGCTTGCCTCGGCAAGGAATGTTCATCTTCCGCCTTTAATTGTTGTAGGCGCAAGGTGGGCTGGCGTGAGTAATGAAGGGAAGGTGCCGGGTAATTGGATATACCTTGGGCATCAACCGGATGCTGTTCTCCGGTATCTTTATCGTCGGGCAATAGCACTGGTGTTTCCAAGTAAATATGAGGGATTTGGATTGCCTGTTCTCGAAGCAATGTCAATGGGTTGTCCTGTAATATGTTCAAAGGTGGCAAGCCTGCCTGAGGTTGGCGGTGATGCGGTCAAATATGCCGATCAAACACCTGGATCCTATTATGATGCGATGCTTCAATTGATGCGTAACAATGATGAACGGCAGATCCTGCGAAAGTTGGGTTATGAGCAGGCTGGCAGATTTTCGTGGTGTCGTTGTGTAGAGGAAACAGTGTCGGTCTATCGCAGCGTCATTGAAGGAAAATAATGGTGCAAGTCTTTCTGATCATTAGGATTTCTTCATGAACTGGAAATTTCTGAGAAAGATATCGTTTCTTGATAAACGTGCAGTTGTCGTGAATGCTGTTCCTCGTGGTGGAAGCTTGCTTGATCTTGGATGTTCCTCCTGTAGAACTCTCAAACATTTTGTTGAGTTACGTCCGGATATTCACTTTTCAGCGGTCGACGAGCAGGATTTCTCAGCAAAGGTTCCGGATGGCTCAGCCTTTCACAGGCTTGATGTAACAACCGGTGAATTGCCATTCCCTTCGGAAAGTATGGATCTTATTACCATAATGCATCTTATGGAGCATCTCAAAGAGCCTGGAAGAATGCCGGCAGAAGTAGCCAGGGTGTTAAAACCGGGTGGGCGGCTCTATGTCGAAGGTCCGGGGGCGCGATCTCTTCTGTTTCCCCGCGGCGTGAGGAATTTCACGTTTAATTTCTATGATGATCCGACGCATGTAACGCCGCTTTCTCATGACGGAATTATTTCGGTATTTGAGCATGTTGGCCTGACGCCTGTCCGCAAAGGTATCTCAAGGAGCTGGCTGCTGATTCTAGGCCTGCTTCTTTCTTCCGTAAGGCTGGATAGAGAAAGAATACTTGCCGGAATTGTCCATCTGTTCGGTTGGTCAATCTTTGTTGAGCTGGTTAAAAAACGGGAAGTCACAACACTGAAATGAATCCATCGGCCAATCGTTTGATACATATTAGCTTTGGCAGGCGGATTGCGTCAGGCTTGTTAAGTTGTATTGGTGCAATATTCCGCTTGGTACGGATAATTGGAAATCTCTCTAATCCGGTGACGGATGCCGCTATGACGGTAATTGAGCCTTATAACATGGGTGATGTTGTTTCTCTGGAGCCGATGATTCGGCTATTAAGCATGTCCGGGAAAAGAGTTACAGTGATTGCACGGCAACAGTGGAGATCGTTATTACCGAAGGCGCATATTTGTAAATGGATTGATTCTGAATTACCTTGGTCAGCGTACGATGGTTGTAAGAAATACCGTGTATGGAAGCTATTTTCTGCCGATTTCCTGAAGCATATCAGGCACTTGAGATGTTCCTGTAAGGGATCTATAGGTATCGATGTTCGGGGCGATATTCGCAGCATTATCATATTGTATCTTGCTGGCTGCCGTGAAGTGTTGAGTTTGGACTGTTATTCAGGTTCCGATTTAAGGATTTCACCAATTGCTGCAAGACTTGTGAGTAGTGATCATTTCCTTAGAAAATGGGAACAGGGTGTTAAGTTCTGTTCGATATTGGGAGTGGCTGTTGATGGAAAAATGCTGTTGCCTCCGGATATGAGGCACTTACTTTCCAGCGAAGTTCACAAGCAATCTTCAACTGTTGGGCTGGTTATCGTTGCGCCATGGACGGGTAGGACGTGGCCTGATTCAAAGTGGCAGGCGCTTGTAACCGGATTAAAGGCCAAAGGTTTTACGCCGGTTGTTTTTTGCGGACCAGGCCAGAAAGAAACTGCAGCGCGGATTATTGGGGCATGTTCTGATATTGTTGAGTCTAATAATATTGAAGAATTTGCCCGTAATTTGTCAGGGGTGAAACTTGTGGTTTCGCTTGATTCTGGTCCGATGCATCTGGCTGATGCATTAGGAATTCCGGTTATCGGGTTGTTTGGACCGGGTAAACTACCTTTGTGGGCACCATCAGGGAAGTTTAGCGTGGTGATTCATCATCAGGATAAAGCTGAATCAGTTCCCTGCCATCAGGTTGATGAGTGCGTTGAAATTGGTCTAAAGGCGATGGATCTGATTAACGTAGAAGAAGTCCTCGATGAGGTTGTTGAAATAAACGCGAAAATGGTTTGTATAAAATGAAGATTGCTCCTGTATATGATTTCAGGTTTGGCCTGGTGAAATGTTCAACGTACACCATTCCACAGCTTCTGAATGAGATCAGGAACCTTGTTGCCAACAAGATGGAAGTTCCTCGAACTATCAATTGCCTTAATACCCACATATATAACCTGGCATGCAAAATGCCCGAGTTACGGATGATTCTTGACGAATCCAGGGTTGTAGCGGCAGATGGCATGTCCATTTTATGGTCAGCACGAATGTTTGGGGGCAGGATCCCGGAACGGTGTAATATGACTGAAGCTTTCAGGGCATTCCTCTTAGATCCTCAAATGCCTGCCAGTCGTGCTGTAATGATTGGTTGTTCACAGGCTGAAGTCGAAGCTGCGTCTGCTAAAGTTGAAAAACTCTCATCACATTGCAGGATAGTCTCCGGGATATCAGGATTTCAGGATGCAACGGAATACAGGAAGATTCTGGATAATCATTCGAATGTTGATTTTATATTAGTTGGAATGGGGAGCCCAAAGTCAGAGCAGATGGTAAGGTTGGCTACGGAGATTTGTCCTGAGGCTGTGGTATGGCATATAGGTGGTGGCACTATAAGATTTCTTGCAGGAACCGCTAAAGAAGCTCCTTCTGCTTGGAGGCGTTTGGGCTTTCAGTGGTTGTTTCGCTTGTGTCAAGACCCTCGGCTCATGTGGCGGAGATATTTAATAGGGATTCCTCTGTTTGTGTGCCATGTTTTGATAGATGCGATCAGACAGAGATTAGGTGGACAGAAGTAAAGATTGTGTGACCCCATGATATCTCGAGTAATGAAATGGATTCTCTTGGGCGGTGGCTTGATAGCATGGGTATTATTGTTTTTTGTTGCCGGTAATACGCATGAACCTCAGAAGTATGGTCCATCAATTATTTCCTGGCTTATTGCGCAGTGGTTTGAACCTGGGAACAACATGGGACATGCCTGGATTATTCCTTTTGTCAGTATCTATATTATATGGACAAGAAGGAAAGAATTGGCGGAAGCGCCGAAGTTATCAGAAAATCGTGGTTTTTTTTGGATAGCTTTCTTTCTTTTATTGTATTGGCTTGGTTTCCGTGCTCAGCAGCCTCGTCTGGGTGTGATTACCATGATTGGATTGTTCTGGGCTGTACCTTTATATATTTATGGATCGGCATGCGCCAGGCTGATTTTCTTTCCCTGTATATATCTGTTGTTTGTCATGCCATTGAGTTTTCTTTCCGCGTTTACCTTTCCTTTGAGATTAATATCGGTATCGATTGCCGTTTTAACAACAAATGGACTTGGTGTTGCGGTTGAAAGAAATGGAACCACAATTTATTCTCCCGATGGGGTATTCTCTCCCCTTGATGTTGATGATCCGTGCAGTGGGTTGAATTCCATTATAGCATTGATGGCCCTGATGGCTGCTTATGGATATCTTACGCAACGAACTCTACGGGGAAAGTGGATTCTATTCTTATGTTCCCTGCCAATAGCAATGATAGGAAATGTGGTCAGAGTAGTCGTGATAGTCGTGGCAGCTTCATGGGTGGGCATTGATCTGGCTATGCGTATTTATCATGAATATTCGGGATATGTTATTTTCGTGACAGCGGTATTGTTGATGGTGTGGATAGGCACTCTTTTGGATCGGTGGTTCTCTCCGGAATGCAAATCATGAAAAAAGCCGAGGCATGGCGGTATCTAATCGTTACAGGAATGATTGCATGCACTCTTGTTCTTGTGGAGTATACTGGGACGGTAGAGGTGGATGATTCTTTGCCCGTCAAAAGTGATCTTCCGCGTACAATTGATGGATGGGTTGGTGTTCGCACGCTCTATTGCCAGAATGAGGTTTGTGGTAAAATGCTTCCCATGAATCTGGCTGAGGCAGGTGTCAATACTTGTCCTCTTTGTGGAGCGAAGGTGTCAAGTATGTCTGTTGCAGAGAGGAAGCATCTTCCAGTTGATACGATAATAATAAGGAAAAACTATCGTAATGAATCGACGAATCGTTGGATATTGGTGTCTGTAGTGATCTCTGGCCGTGAAAGGTCAAGTATTCATCGGCCGGAATGGTGTTTGCCGGGGCAAGGTTACAGGATTGCTGCATACAGACATGAGTCTGTTGCTTGTGAGGATCATCGATCTTTACCTGTTACATTTATCAAAATTCAGGCCCCGGGATCACTGTCAACGTTACAATATGGATGGTTTTGTTACTGGTTTATTTCCAAGACACATGAAGTAGGCAGTCAGACAGCGAGATTGGCGTGGATGGCATGGGATAATGTTTTCTATGGCGTATTCCGTAAGTGGGCCTATGTTTCTATTCTGGCTGACAGAGTTGATAGCGAACAGGAAGAATATGACGTTGAGATTTTGAAAGACTTCATCAAAGAATTGCGGATGGTGATTAGGCCGTAAGCTGTCCTTGATGGGTATGTGATTGTGTTTGATCAGTGTAATCGATTTTCAAATATAGGTTAATTTTTACTATTTCGGAATGCGTTGTTGTTGGAACGTTATGCCTCAATACGCGCCTTTGGCGAACAGGACGACCCAGAATGTCTTTAGAATTATCTTCAGATCAAGAATCCAGTTGCGGTTTCTCAGGTAATACACGTCCAGGATACACATGTTGTGGAAGTCCACGTCACTGCGGCCTGATACCTGCCAGAGGCATGTAAGGCCGGGCAGCCCGGCGTGCCGGCTATAGTGCCACTCCTCGTAATAATTCTTGAAATCCCTCCAAGGCAATGGCCGCGGTCCTACTATCTTCATTTCTCCCCTCATGACGTTTATCAGCTGTGGAAGTTCATCCAGGCTGAATCTTCTCAGAAAAAGGCCAACAGGGGTGATGCGTGGATCATTCTTTATCTTAAACAAACCATCGCCCGACTCGTTAAATTCCTCCACTTGGGCCTGTAATTCTTCGGCACGATCATGCATTGTCCTGAACTTGTACATCTTGAATGGTTTTCTGTTAATGCCTATGCGCTCCTGTACAAAAAGTGCCGCCCCTTTGCTTGTGATTCTGATCAGTAATGTTATCAATGCTATTACAGGTAATAATCCTGTTACGGCGAGATAGCCGGTAGTCACTGACAAAAAATTATTCGAAATACCTGTTTCATCCTTGAAAATCCGCGAAGCTTCAAAATGTACAAACGGCGTGCCGTGAATCATGTCAGCGGGCAGTTTGGCCTGGTTGGTGAGGACGGACAGTTTATCGGAAAGAACTTTTGCAGACATGCCCAGCTTGTCTGCAAGTTCCAGTAGTTGCATGATCTGAGGGACGGTAAAGTCGTTATCTGCGACAATTACCATCTCTGCTCCGAATTTATGAGCGCTCTCCTCCAGTTTTAAGACGGTACACGCGAACCCGACATCGTTTGCGCTGCTGGGAATGCGGTCAACAATCATGATTCCGTGAGGGTGTATTGTGTCTATCAGGTCATATATCAGGTCGGCCTTCTCGTTTCGACCGACCATGACGGCGCGGACCTGGTCGATTGAATATTCGGAACGCAAATACCCCATCAGTTTATCCATAAGTCTGCGAAAATAAATGCAGTAGATTATGTTGAAGAAAATGATTGTTGTAAAAAAGCTGCGAGGGTGGAATACATTTCTTTGGAGATAAAAATAAGTGAAGAATATAAGAAGAGCTCCCATATTCGCTGCGATAATATCCCAGGCAACAGCGCGGGGTCTGATGAATTTTCTCTGCGGATATAAATCCCTGAGAGCATAAAGGACACAGAGGGTGATCGTCAGTAACAGGACGATTCGCGGTGCGCTGATAATATAGAAATCTTCGAACATGTCACTCAGGGCTCCCGTTTCCCTGGTTTTCAGGGTCTGGTTTATGACCGTGAAGATTCTCTCTCCTGTAATGCTGTGAAAACGAATAAGCAGAACGGTGTAATAGGCTGCCACAATGGCAGTAAAGTCTGCGAAGAACTGAAGTAGCCAGAGTTTCTCTATTTTTCTTTCGCTGAACATGCATTCACTATAGCAATATTGATGTGCATAGAACAAGAACAGGTTGTGGTTATGCCCATGCTGCTGTCAGATTGACAGTTGGGTGTACTTTTGGTATCCCTGACACCCCATGAATGAGTTTAGATATCGAAAGAACACCTTGTGTGCTGAAGGTGTTTCCGTGGGAAGCCTTGCAGCTAAATACGGAACACCGCTTTACATCTACAGTGCTAACCACTTGCGCCGACAATATCGTGCGCTTGCTGAAGCGATGAAAGATGTCAAGCCGCTGATATGTTACTCGGTTAAAGCCAATTCTAACGCTGCTGTCATCCGGACATTTATGGATGAAGGTGCAGGGCTCGATATTGTCTCTGGCGGAGAGCTGTTCCGGGCATTACGCGCCGGTGCCGATCCTTCAAAGATCGTTTTTGCCGGGGTTGGCAAAACGACTGAAGAAATTGAGTATGCCATAAAGCAGAATATCCTGTTCTTCACGGTTGAATCTGAGCCGGAAGCCTCCCGTATTTCTGCCTGCGCCGGTAAGCTGAAGAAGAAGGCCAGACTGGCATTCAGGGTGAACCCTGATGTTGACCCGCGTACACATAAATACATAAGTACGGGCAAAAAAGAGAACAAGTTTGGCCTTGATGCCGAGAGGACAATTGAGGCGTGTGAATTGGCAGGTAAACTGCCTGGTGTTGAAATTGCGGGCATCCATATGCATATCGGGAGTCAGATTCTCTCTGTGCAGCCGTTTGCGCATGCTCTGGAGAAGGTGAAAGACATATGTGTTCAGCTTAAACAAAGATTCCCATCCTTCCGCTATCTTGATATCGGCGGCGGGATTGGTATCAAGTACAGGGTGGGCCAGCAGGAGCTGTTGCCTGAACTGTATGCCAGAACAGTGGTCCCGTTCCTCCGCAAAATGGGGCTTGCTGTTGTGATGGAGCCGGGACGTTTTCTCGTTGGTAATGGGGGAATACTTGTTTGCCGTGTTCAGTACATCAAGAATAATGCGTACAAGAAATTCGTCGTAACGGATGCAGCAATGAATGACCTGATCAGGCCATCGCTTTATGATGCCCATCACGAGATTGTCGCTGTTGAAAAAACAAGCGATATGATTCATGGCGACCTTGTCGGACCGATCTGTGAGTCCGGTGACTTTATTGCCAAGGATCGGAACCTTCCTGCAATTGGTCAGGACGGGTTGCTTGCGGTTCAGAGTGCCGGTGCATATGGTTTTTCAATGTCGTCCAACTACAACAGCAGGACAAGAGCTGCAGAAGTGATGGTTGACGGCAGCAAGGCGTTTTTGATTAGAAAGCGTGAAACTCTGGATGATCTTGTAAAGGGAGAGATTCTTCCTGTTGCTCGTCGGAGAGGAAGTAAAAAGTAGAAACTGGAGGCAGAGATGTTCAAGGGAGCCTATACAGCAATAGTTACACCATTCAATAAAGATGGGAGTGTTGATTTTGGTAATTTGCGCGACTTGATCGACATGCAGGCGCGTGCCGGCATAGATGGTATTGTTCCTGTCGGGACAACTGGTGAGTCGCCTACGCTGGATTATGGTGAGCACAGCAGGGTGATAGAATTCACCATTGATGCCTGCCGTGGTCGCATGAAGGTGATTGCAGGTACCGGCGCCAATTCAACGTCAGAAGCTGTTGATCTTACCAGGCGCGCAATGGATGCCGGCGCCGACGGCACGCTGCAGGTGACACCTTATTACAACAAGCCGAACCAGGAAGGACTTGTCCGTCATTTTTCGGCCATTGCCGATCTCGGCCTTCCTGTTGTCCTCTATAACGTGCCGGGGCGTACCAGTCGCGAAATCTCGGTTGAAACCATAATGCGGTTATCGCTCCATCCCAAGATCGTTGCGGTAAAAGAGGCCGGGGGTAGCGTTGATCGCGTTAGCGATATTCTCAGCCGTTGCCGGATCACAGTCCTTTCGGGTGACGATATGCTGATGCTCCCCATGATGGCTGTTGGTGCAAAGGGCATAATAAGTGTTGCATCCAATGTAATTCCTGAAGCTGTTGCCAAGATTGCACACCTCGCTCTGAAAGAAAAATGGGATATGGCGAGGAAGCTGCACCTTAAATATTATAAATTCTTCTGTGACCTTTTTATTGATACAAATCCCATTCCCGTCAAGGCAGCCATGGCGATGTTAGGTTTGACCAGGGAAATTTACCGTCTTCCATTGTGTCCCATGAATCCTGCTTTCAAAAAAACTCTGCATGAGACTATGAAAAAGGCCGGAATCCTTAAACATTAATACAGGATCAAAAGCATGAAAAATAAAATACCATCGATTACGAGAATTGCAGTTGCCGGTGCCGCGGGCAGAATGGGGCAGGCAATTATACGCAGTTTCCGCAGCGTTCCAGGTGTTGAGCTTGTAGCCGCCACAGAGATGTCCGTGCACAAGGGGCTTGGTAAGGATGTGGGTGTTCTTGCAGGTACCGAGAAGACGGGAATCCTTTTGTCCGATGATTTGCAGGCTGCTATTACTGCTGCTGATGTTCTGATCGATTTTACATTTCACACGGCTGTACCCCTGAACACAAAGATGGCGCTACAGTGCGGACGAGCAATGGTTATTGGAACAACAGGTCTGGATGCAGTCGAAACCGATATTGTGAAAAAAGCTACAGAGAAACTTCCGATTGTCTGGGCTCCGAATATGAGCATTGGTGTTAATCTTCTTTTTGCCATTGTTAAACAAGCTGCAACTGCTCTGGCAACCGGCTACAAGGTTGAGATTGATGAAACACATCATATACATAAAAAAGATTCGCCTAGCGGTACGGCGCTGAAGCTGGGCGAGAAAGTGGCTGAAGGGCTTGGCTTGGATTTTAAGTCGGCGATGGTTCATGATGCGGATGGCGCATTGCGGAAGCATCCGGAAGGAAAAATTGTCATCCGTTCTCATCGCGAAGGAGAAGTTGTAGGCGATCATACGGTCAGCTTTGGTAATGATGCCGAAAGAATTGAATTCACACATCGTGCCTGGAGTCGGGAATCTCTTGCGCTTGGCGCCATCCGTGCGGCCCAGTGGGTCGTGAGCCGTAAGCCCGGTCTCTATGATATGCAGGATGTTCTGGGGTTGTAAAAGATCCAGGCTTGAATATCGAATATTGAACTACCAATTGTAATAGAGATTATAGTTTTTCATATTGGGAATCCGATATTCATCATTGAGTGTGATGCTTATGGAAATTGGTCTCAGTCTTGGCTCTAATCTTGGTAATCGTCTTGAACATCTCAGACAGGCGAAAGCAATAATCTCGGGTATAAAAGACGTGACAGCCGTTAAGTCATCTTCTGTATATGAGACTGATCCGGTTGGTGTTTCTGTGGAATATTCTCAGATTACATTTCTTAACGCCGTTTTGATAGCAAGCGTGAACTTTAGCTTGGAATCGCTTTTTGACAGTCTGATTGTAATAGAGAAGAAAATGGGGCGTCGGCGAGGCAATGACAGGAATGCTCCTCGTCCCATCGACATTGATATAATATTTGCCGGGGATGCCGTCATCAGGACGGCTTCTCTCGAAATACCTCATCCACGCTGGGCTCTTCGCAGGTTTGTGGTACAGCCGTTGGCTGAGCTCAACCCTGATTTACGTATTCCTGGTGAAAACAGAACCGTGCAGGAGGTTCTTTTGGCTTTACCCACAGAGCCAAAAGTGATTCTCTTTTCTTCGCAATGGTAAAAGGAAAAGGTTTTATGTTCTTAACTTTGTGCCCGCGTATCTGAGTAGCCTTGTAAACTTGCCTTTATGAAATGGACAGCCACTAAAATCAAGCAGTTGAAGGGACGGCAGAACATCGTATGCCTTACGGCAGGCGATTATTCCATGGCACGTATCATCGATGCTGCAGGCGTCCAGCTTATCCTTGTTGGCGATTCACTGGCCATGACCATGCTTGGTTACGAGAATACGCTGCCTGTGACCATGGTAGAGATGCTCCAGCATGCCGCCGCGGTTGTTCGTGGCACAAAAGAGGCGCTGGTTGTGGCGGACATGCCTTTTATGTCCTACCAAGCTTCGGTCGAGCAGGGACTTGCCAATGCGGGCAGGTTCATAAAAAGGGCGGGTGCCGGTGCAGTAAAGATTGAAGGTGGCACTTTTCGTGTTCCGTTGATCAAGGCACTGGTTGAAAATGGTATTCCAGTGCTGGGTCATATAGGTCTGACTCCGCAGAGTATAAAGGAAATGGGTGGATATAAGGTACAAGGGCGAAAGAACAAAGAAGCGAAACAGTTGATCCGTGACGCCAGAGAATTAGAAAAGTCCGGAGTCTTTTCCATTGTTCTTGAAGGTGTACCTGAGTCACTGGGCAGGGAAATAACGAAGGCAGTTAAAATACCAGTGATTGGTATTGGCGCCGGTAGATATTGCGACGGTCAAATACTCGTTGTTCACGATTTGCTTGGGCTGTATTCTGATTTTACTCCAAAATTTGCCAAGAGATACGTTGATCTTGGTGCCGCCATGAAGAAAGCATTCCTGTCCTATAAAAAGGAAGTTGAGTCCGGTGCCTTTCCTTCAAAAGAACACTGCTATTAATTACGGAGAGAGACAGCTGGGGGGGCTGGAAGGACAGGATGTAATGCCATCAAATGCCTTCATCCAGCTGATCAAGTCAAAGATTCTTTGGCCTTAGCAAATCATCCATTTCCATGTCCGGGTGAATGCCGAAACGGGTGAGTGCAAAGTCGTATTTCACCGGATCTTCCGGTGAAACCGCTCGGAATGAATTTGTGATGTCAATTGCCATCTTCTGGTCTGCCGATTTTCTTTTGGTCATGCCCAATGTTTTGCCGATGTTTGCCATGTGAGTGTCCAGAGGGATGATCAGTTTGTCTGGTGAAATTCCTTTCCATCCGCCAGGGTCCACGCTGTCTTTTCTAGCCATCCACCTGAGGTAAAGATGCATTCTCTTGCATGCACTTCCTCTGTGCGGCAGGGGTATCAAGTATCCGCCGGTACAATCCAGTTTCTCCAGAAACTTGCCCAGCGCTGGTATCACTGTCTCTTCATCACTGCCCATACCTGCTGAAAAGCATTCATTCAGTGAGCCGTATTCTTTCAGTATGCGGTTCAATGATGACAGCAGGTCGCCTATATCATAGTGTGTCGTGAACCTGTGTTTAAACCCGCAGAAAATCTTTCTGAAATGGGCCGGCCTGGTCTTTAATATGAATTGGTATGGGGCCGGCCCCATTTTTACAAGTATGCGTTCAACGCTTTTTATTATTTGTGCAACTCTGCCGTATGCCAGTGATGAAGCAATAAGTCCGACAATTTCCCTGTCGCGGATGTCCGGATAATTATACAGGAATTCAAGGGGATCAGGATGTACGTATTTTCTCTTGTTGTATGTTTTGTACAGGCTTTCCAGTTCCGCCTTGCTTATCTTCATGCTATTCCGATACCGAAAAGTCGCCCTTGGGCGCACCGCATTCCGGGCATAACCAGGAATCGGGAATATTTTCAAAAGCGGTTCCGGGCTTTATGCCGTTGTCCGGGTCGCCTTTGGCAGGATCATAAATGTAGCCACACACATCACAGACGTATTTTTTCATGATAGTCCTTTCTTCTTTTTGCTTTGTCGGCGCTATCTGTAAACTTTGCTTGAACCAAACTATCTGAAACATACCATTATTTGTTTTTTTTCTCAACGTGGTTTTTTGTTAGATTCTTGCAGGGAAAAGGATATGCTTGGAAGTATGGCTGATATAAAAATCAAGATTAATACAGACAGAGAAGTGATGGTCAAGCAGGGTGATTCTCTGTACGCGACTCTGGCTGATGCGGGGGTCTTTGTTCCATCTGCATGTGGTGGCCGTGGTGGTTGTGGGCTTTGCAGGCTCACAATCCCGAACGGGGTGGAATCCCAGCCTTTTACAAAACCTGAAAAACATTGGCTTACCGACGAAGATCGGACATCAGGGGTAAGATTGTCATGTCAGGTCAAGGTTCTCAATGATCTGCATGTGAATATTCCGGAACAATTGTTGAAAGTTAAAGCCTGCCAGACTCAGGTAGTTTCCCTGCGGAACCTGACATATGACATAAAAGAAGTACGGCTTAAACTGCTCAAGCCGGATAACATGGAGTTTAAGCCCGGACAGTATATTCAGGTGAGAATACCGCCTTATGAGTTGAGTAGGCTGCCAATTTTCAGGACATATTCTCTGGCCAATGATCCGGCAGAGTCAGGGGAAATTGAGTTGGAAGTCAGGTATGTGCCTAATGGCATATCGACTACCTATATTCACCAGTATCTCAAGGAGGGTGATTTTCTTTCCATAAACGGTCCACACGGTAACGCATTTCCATCCGATGGACCAGGCAACATAATTCTTATTGCCGGTGGATCGGGAATGTCGCCAGTGAAGTCTATTCTTCTCGATATGGTTGCAAGGCGGGAGAAACGGACTGTTAGATATTATTTTGGTGCAAAAGCGCTTCGTGATCTTTTTTTTGTGGATCTCATGCGTGAAATAGAAAAGAAACTGGCTGATTTCAGGTTTGTTCCGGCGCTTTCGGAACCAATGCCGGAAGACAATTGGTCGGGCGAAAGGGGTCTTATCACGGATGTAGTTGCCCGCCATCTTCCTGATGCTAAAGATACCATGGCATATCTCTGCGGAAGTCCTCTTATGATCGATGCCTGTCTTAAGGTGTTGAAATCCAAAGGTATGACGGATAAACATATTTACTATGATAAGTTTGCATAATTGTGGGGATAAGGGTGGATCTGTATAATTACACGTCCAGCCTTTATTGCCATATAGCCTTTGCCCACAGAGAGGCCTGTGCTTTAGTCTTGATGGAAAGGCTTATGTGCAATATTCTTCACAAGCTTATTTAAGGTAAAATTATGAGAACAATAGGACAAGGTTATTCAGACAGGCTTTTACAGAAGCAGGATATGCTTTCCATCAGCAGGGACGCTGTTTCAGCATGGAAAATCGACGGAAAAAGAGTGTTGCTTGTTGTTCCTGATGGGACCAGATCCTGTCCAATGGATGTAATGCTTCCGATATTGTATGATCTTATCTCGCCAAAGTCGAAAAGTCTGGATGTGCTTATTGCCCTTGGCACTCATTCTCCTATGTCAGATGAGGAGATAGGCCGTCGTTTTGGTGTTACGGTTGCCGAGTTGGGGTCAAAGTTTCCAAAGGCGGCCTTTTTCAATCATATGTGGAAAGATCCTGCGCATCTTGTGAATGTAGGTGCTCTTTCCAGTGCTGAAGTTGAGAAAATTACGGGTGGCCTGTTTAAGATGGATGTAACCATTACCTGTAACAGGATGATCATGGATCACGATATTGTGATTATTGTTGGCCCAGTGTTTCCTCATGAGGTTGTGGGATTTTCGGGTGGCAATAAGTATTTATTCCCTGGTATTGCAGGACAGGAGATTATTGATTTCTTTCATTGGCTCGGAGCTGTTATTACAAATCCAGAGATTATTGGCAGAAAATATACGCCGGTTCGTGCTGTAGTTGACAAGGCAGCAGCCCTTCTCAAGATTGATCGCAAAGCCATGTGTATGGTAGTCAAGGGTGATGGCTTGGCGGGCATGTACTGTGGATCGCCCGAGGATGCATGGTCGGATGCGGCCGATCTTTCTGACAAGATTCATATAAAGCACATGGATTGTTCGTTCAATACGGTGCTTTCATGCGCTCCAAAGATGTATGATGATCTGTGGACAGGTGCCAAATGCATGTACAAGGTTGAGCCTGTTGTTGCGGATGGTGGCAAGGTCATAATCTATGCCCCGCATATAAAAGAAGTTTCACCTGTACATGGTAAGATCTTGGAAGAAATAGGTTATCATACGCGCGATTTCTTTCTGAAACAGTGGGATAAGTACAAGAAATATCCATGGGGTGTAGTTGCCCATTCAACACATGTCAAAGGAATAGGAACCTATGACAACGGTATTGAAAAGCCAAGGGTTGATGTAATCCTTGCCACTGGAATTCCTGAACAGATATGCAGGAAGATCAATCTCGGATACATGGATTACAGGCAGATAAATCCCAGGGAATATGAGAACAGGGAAAACGAAGGGATCCTCTACCTTCCAAAGGCAGGCGAGATCCTTTATAGAAGAAAGGTAAAATTATGACAGTTCCATTCAAGGTTAACCTGCAAGGTAAGACGGCTGTTGTTACGGGCGGTGGCGGGATTCTATGTGGATGTATGGCGAAAGCGCTGGCAGAATGCGGCGCGTCTGTGGCAATTACTGATCTGAGGCTGGAAGCTGCGGAGGCTGTTGCAAAGGAGATTATAAAGGCTGGCGGCAAAGCGATTGGGATTGCCTGCAATGTTCTCGAAAAGAAAAGCTTGGAAGAAGCGAATCAGAAAATTGAGAAGGAGTTTGGGGCGGTTGATATTCTGATCAATGGGGCCGGCGGCAACCATCCAAAAGGAACCACCTCGATGGAATACATGGATCCGTCTTCTGTTGAAAAGGCTGTTGAGGGGGTAAAGACGTTTTATGATCTTGATCCTGAAGGCGTAAGTTTTGTGTTTAATCTAAACTTCCTTGGGACGCTTCTTCCTTCGCAGGTCTTCACGAAGGGCATGGCAGCGAAAAGATCTGGAGTTGTTATTAACGTTTCTTCGATGAATGCTTTCAAGCCCTTGACGAAGATTCCCGCCTACAGTGCAGCCAAAGCTGCTGTAAGTAATTTTACCCAGTGGCTGGCGGTTCATATGTCGAAGGCCGGAATAAGGGTGAATGCCATAGCTCCGGGATTTTTCCTGACAGATCAGAACAGGGCCCTGTTAACTGAAAAGGACGGCTCCCTGACGGCAAGGGGTAAGACTATTATTACACATACGCCGCTTGGAAAGTTCGGGGGTCCAGAACATCTGGTTGGCGCCTTGCTGTGGCTGGTTTCTGATGATGCGGCGGGTTTTGTCACCGGTACGGTAATTCCTGTTGATGGCGGATTTTCTGCTTTCAGTGGAGTGTAAATTGGTTGTGTTTATAAAGAACAGTAATAAACGGAGAATAGATAATGAATAACAGTGCGGATATAGGGTTGGTAGGTCTGGCGGTCATGGGTGAAAACCTCATTCTTAACATGGAAAGCAAAGGCTTTACGGTTGCGTGCTTTAACAGAACCGTGAGCAAGGTCGATGATTTTGTTTTAAACGGGCGCGGCAAGGGAAAGAAAATTATCGGCTGTCGCAGCATCGAAGAGCTCGCAAAGAGCCTGAAGAAACCGCGTAGGGTTATGCTAATGGTCAAGGCGGGTAAGCCGGTGGATGAATTCATAGATCTCCTGATCCCGCACATGGAGAAAGGTGACATTATAATTGATGGTGGAAACAGTCATTACCCTGATACGGTAAGGCGTACAAAAAGCCTTGCGGATAAAGGCATTCTCTACATAGGAAGCGGAGTTTCAGGTGGAGAGGAAGGCGCTTTGAAGGGGCCGGCAATCATGCCCGGAGGCAATCCTGCTGCATGGCCGAGCGTTGAGCCGATCTTTAAAGCCATTTCGGCGAAAGCAAAAGACGGGGTTCCTTGTTGTGAATGGATCGGTCCTGACGGCGCTGGCCATTTTGTAAAGATGGTCCATAATGGAATCGAATATGGTGATATGCAGCTGGTCTGTGAGGCCTATCATATCATGTCGGCAGGCATGGGAATGACTGCGGCGGAAATGCATGAGGTTTTTGTGGAATGGAACAAGGGCGTTCTCGATTCTTATCTAGTGGAAATTACCCGCGATATCCTCGCGAAGAAGGACGACATCAGCGGTCAGCCCATGGTTGATGTCATCCTCGATACCGCTGGACAGAAGGGTACCGGAAAGTGGACCTCGCAGGCTGGTTTGGACCTTGGTGTAAGTATACCCCAGATTGCAGAAGCTGTGTTTGCCCGTTGCATGTCGGCAATCAAGGATGAGCGTGTTGCGGCAAGCAAGAAGCTCAGGGGGCCAAAGGGCAAGTTCAAGGGCGATAGGCAGAAATTCATTTCCCAGCTTCTGGATGCGGTCTATGCGGCCAAGATTTGTTCATATGCGCAGGGCTTTCAGCTGATGAGGGCGGCGGCAAAGGAATATGGATGGAAGCTGAAGTATGGCGAAATCGCCATGATCTGGCGTGAAGGATGTATCATCAGGGCGCAGTTCCTTGGGAAGATCAAGGAGGCATTTGATCGTAAGCCAAACCTTGCAAACCTGTTGCTTGATCCCTATTTCAAAAAAGTTATTTCGAAGGGGCAGAGGTCCTGGCGCAAGGTTATCAAGACAACGGTTGGTCTTGGAATTCCAGTACCGGCCATGGGTACAGCGTTAAACTATTATGATTCCTATAGAAGCGAGCGCCTCCCGGCGAACATGTTGCAGGCACAGCGCGATTATTTCGGCGCTCATACCTATGAACGTGTGGATAAACCGCGTGGAGAGTTCTTCCATACCGACTGGACAGGTACGGGTGGAAAGACTGCAGCTTCGACGTATGTTGTGTAAGAAAAGCATGGCGCAAGGGCACATTTAACTATGTGCCCTTGCTGCTTTTTTGAAGGCTGAAGTTTGAGTTTGCTGAACAGGAATTCGATTACACTACTGTTTGACTTGCAGGTGTTGTTACTCGCCTTCGCCAAAATGCCCCGCGGCTTGCCGCGGGGAGCTTCACTTTGGTATCTGTAAATATGCCCTGATAATGTCTCGCCAGGTCACAATTCCTTCGATTTCTCCGTCTGGGGATACAACAGGGAGACAGGAAATATTTTTATCGAGCAGTAATTTCATAGCTGTTTCTATGCTGGTGTGTCTGTCTACAGTTACAAGTTTGCGGCTCATTATCTGGTGCACTCTCCGGTCAAGAACGGTAAGGTCACGCCGTGTCTCTTGAAGAGTGTTAAGGAATGGGCTTATTGCCCTGAGCATGTCACGATCAGAAATAATTCCAACGAGTCTTTTATTTTCTACTACGAAAAGATGATGGAATTTTGCCGCTTTCAGGATCTCGCGAATCTTTCCGATTGAATCATCCATCTGGACTGAAAGAATGTTCTGGGTCATTACTGATTTAACCTGCATAATATTTCTCCACTGCTTATCCAGCAACATGCCATTTATTGGGGAACTAGCTTACATTGTTAATAATCTAAGTAGGTGAAATACTTTATTCAATCAATAAGAGGTTGATGATCTTGGGCTAGTAGCGAAATGACTCACATTTGATGTTGATACTCTTGCGTTAATTATGATATATGAGTCATATTGTCGCAGATGGTTGTTGGAAAAGCAGGTGAAAACCTAATGAAATCAGGATTTCTAGATAAAGTTATTGAGAGGTTGGATAGACTTGATTCAAAAAGCGTACAGGCCCAGTTCCTCCGGTTAGCTCAGGAGCGAGGCTTGCTCGAAACAATTTTTCAGTCGCTGCAGGAAGGTGTTCTGGTTGTAGATGGTGCCGGAAAGCTAAGTTATGCCAATAAGGCTGCAGAAGACATGCTTGGCTTTGCCATTGAGTCGGCTGTCGACAAGCCAGTGTCTAGATTTCTGCGTGAAATTGACTGGCAGGGTGTGATGAAGTTTGACTCTGCTGAGTGGTCCAAACTTATCAGCCGTGAAATTGAGATTACTTATCCAAGGCACAGGTTTCTGAATTTTTATGTTGTCCCGCTGTCATCTCCCGGAAAAATAGGTGGTGGGGCGGTTGTCATTCTGCGTGACATTACTAGTGACCGTGAGCAGGAGGCGAGTATTCTGGAGTCTGAGCGTATGAACGCCGTGAAACTTCTTGCAGCTGGTGTTGCGCATGAAATAGGGAATCCCTTGAATGCGTTGAATATTCATCTTCAGCTTCTTGATCGTGAGATCAAAAAGCTGTCAAAAGAAGAAGGTGACAGGTTCAGGGAGCTTGTTGATGTTGCGAGGAATGAAGTTTCCCGCCTTGATCAGATTATCACGCAGTTTTTGCGTGCCCTTCGGCCTGCAAAGCCAAAGCTCGTTCTTTCTCAGGTTGAGCCCATATTGAAAGAAACGCTTACTCTTTTGCGTCAGGAGATCAGGAACAGAAATATTGAGATCAAGGTGGATTGTCCTGAATCCCTTCCTGGCGTACGAATCGATCCCAACCAGATAAAACAAGTTTTCTTCAACATAATCAGGAATGCATTCCAGGCAATGCCTGATGGCGGTAAGCTTGGTATTGCGTTACATTCTTCAAGTCAGTATCTGGCGATCTCCTTTCGTGATACCGGGGTTGGTATAGCGCCTGAAGATTTCGGCCGGATTTTCAAGGCATATCATACCACAAAAGAAGAGGGGTCGGGTCTTGGGCTGATGATCGTACAGCGGATCATACAGGACCACGGCGGCCAGATCGAGCTGGTAAGCAAACCCAATGAGGGGACTCGTTTCACGATTCTTCTGCCGCTGGCAGAAAGGCGTGTCGGGCTGCTTACAAGGGGTAAAGAAGATATGGCCGGAGAGAGGCAGAAGAAAAGGGAAAGTGGCCGGCACAGGACAATCAAAGGCGAAGAGGCATCATCATGAACAAGGCAAAAGAGAAACAATCGATATTGATTGTGGATGATGAGAAAAATACCCGTGATGGATTGGAGCGTGCGTTACGTACAACCTACAGTGTTTACACAGCCGAAAGTGCCCAGCGTGCCCTTGCTTTGCTTGCTGATTACCAGATAGATATTTTACTGACTGACTTGAAGATGCCAGGTATGGATGGGATGACGCTCCTTCAGAAAGCTTTAGGCCGGAATCCAAAACTCATATGTATCCTTCTTACAGCTTATGGCAATGTTGAAACGGCTGTGGAGGCGATGAAGCACGGCGCCTATGATTTTCTGATGAAGCCTGTAAATCTTGATCACCTCGAAATGGTTATTACCAGGGCGCTACATTCACGGGATGTCGAATCAGAAAATGTTAACCTTCGAGTTCAGCTAGATGATAAATATGAGATGGAGAATATTGTCGGTAATTCTGCCCCGATGGCCCAGGTTTTTGACGTTATTCGCCAGGCGGCCCCGACTCAGGCCACTGTGCTTATTCAAGGTGAAAGCGGGACGGGTAAGGAACTGGTAGCGCATGCCCTGCACAGGCTAAGTACGCGTGCCAAGGGGCCTTTTGTTGCCGTTCATTGTGCTGCACTTGCTCCCAGCCTTCTTGAAAGTGAGCTGTTTGGCCATGAAAAAGGTGCGTTTACCGGGGCAGCAGCTCAGCGACGGGGCAGGTTTGAGCTGGCTGACGGAGGCACCCTCTTCCTTGATGAAATCTCCGAAACAGATGCCTCGGTTCAGGTCAAGTTGCTGCGTGTCCTGGAGGAACGTGAATTTGAGCGGGTAGGCGGTTCGGAAAAGGTG
>Ga0156394_1037_pt2 | contig 31415 bp, 14 predicted proteins | sample RifOxyA3_FD_108038 | JGI IMG/M metagenome (GOLD analysis project Ga0156394, IMG submission 108038) | Lentisphaerae bacterium RIFOXYA12_FULL_48_11 | reverse complement strand
TTTTTTCCATATCTATCGTCATAACATCCTCCCTCCATGAAAAGCCGAGCTAAATCAGAATTTATTTTTCTTTAATATAGCACTTCCATGAAAAAGACGTCTTGGATGAAACAGTCTTATTTGTGTACGATATCGGCATATGCCAAAAGAGGCTTCTTCAATGAAAATCAAGCATTTCCCAGACCACGTGTCTCGCGGTACTGCAGCGGAGTGAGCCCTGTATGCTTCTTGAATTGTCGACAGAAGTGGCTTTGGTCATAGAAACCCGACTCCAATGCAATATCAGCAAGAGATGAAACTGAACGTCTTAACGCACGACATGCGGAATCAACCCTGATCTTAGCAAGATACTTAACAGGCGAAACGTGGCAAACTTGCCGGAATCGACGCTCAAACTGACTTACAGACATAGATGCCACCGAGGCGAGTTCATCTAGAGAAATTCTTTTCTGAAAATTAAGTGACATGAAGTTGACGACCTTCATGATCCGGTTACACGACAAAACAGGACTCGAATTCCCATCCTCATTTTTCATGACACCAGCTATGCCAATTATTCTTCCTCCACTGGAATAGATTGGCATTTTTGTAGATCTGAACCATGAAACAGTTCCAAGCTTCAGGTTGGGAACCATCCAGAGTTGATTGGAAATGGTTAGCCCACTGTCGACAACATGGCGGTCTTCATCAATATATTGACCCGCAAGGCTGGATTCAAAAAAATCATGATCAGTCTTCCCAACCGCATCATGTACGTTATTTACACCAAGCAGGTCCAGGAATTGATTATTCCCCATCACAAACTGGCTGTCCCTGTTCTTCGAAAAGAAACAAACGTCGGGTATGTGTTCAAGAAGGTCGGCAAATTGCCAGGGATTATGCACCCGGCTCATGAAATCATGCTGAAATCTATCTGTATCCATTCCGACCTCGCAATGGAAATTCTGACCTTAAAAATTGATTAAACCTATTAGATTGTGTCACGCCAGCTCCAAAAGAGCAACCAGAAACCAGCGTAAGTCCCGAATGCCACTCCAAACCAATACAAAGCAAATCAGGCGCCTCAATTGACATCGACATTTACATTCTTTTCAGGCGGATGGAAGAAGAGAGCCAGCACAAGAGCAAGAATGATAGCGATTACCATGGGAACCATAAACAAGCTCCTGAAATCCGTAATCCCTTCTACTGTGAAAACCTTCTGAATCAGGTAAGGACATACGGAATTTGCCACAAGAGCCCCCATGCCAAAAATCATGACATTAAACAAACCCTGCGCACTGGCCCTGGCATCCTTTGGAAAGAATTCGTCCACAAATATATAGACCGTAGCAAAGAAGAAGGCATAACATATTCCATGCAATATCTGCACGGCAATCAGCAGCTCCTTGTGCTGGGGAAAGAACGCGTAAACACCGAATCTGACTGCATGACCTATAACACCGATAACCATCGTCCACCGCCAGCCCAATTTTTTCAGGGTAATACCCAGGATAATCATGGTCAAGATTTCAGCAAGTTGACCAATACTCATGACCGGCATTATCCAGTTTCCCGGAATACCGACCGTACTGCTGCCCAGGAACAAGGCAGTCCAGTTGAAATAGCAGTGCAGAACAAAAGCGTCTACGAGAGTAACAATCCACAGCACAAGCAGAAACGGATGCCGGAGTAATTTAAATGCTTCGAGCCATGCCAGTTTCCCTTCTCCCTCTGCGATTTTCTTCGGTGGTGTATGGGGAAGAAAAAGGCTAAAAACAGCGAGGACAAAGGAGGCTATACCCGCAACAATGTATGTCCACGGCGTGGCGGCTTTTAACTGATCACCAGAAAGACCGGAAGCCAGCACGGTTCCAAGCCAGTTAACAAACCCTTGGGGGTTGGCGGCATGAACTCTATCCCAGTCGACAAGAATAAACGTAAACGGCCAAGCGACCATAATCCATCCTATTGTCCCCCATAGGCGTACCCTGCCGAATTCCTTCTGTGGATCTTTGAGATGTGTAAACGCTATGGAATTCGCGATTGAAAGCGTCGGGACATACAGAAGACAGTGGAGAAACATAAGCACAAAGAATGTCCAAAAATCCTTTACCCAGGCCAGGCCTATAATGGCAAAGCCTCCAAAGAGATGACTCACTGCAAGAAACTTCTCTGCCGCGAAATAGCGATCGGCAAACTGATTACCAAAGAACATACCAAGTATAGAGGAAACAGGAAATGCGCAGAGAATCACGGACTGTTGAACCGGGGTAAAGCCCAAGCTCTGGAGATACCCGAAAACAAGAGGAAACCATGCACCCCAGATTACCAGCTCCATGAACATCATCACATTCAGGCGCATCTTAACATTTCTGCGAGACAGGTTTACAGCATCGTTCATTGGTTATTAAACTGCTCTCCGGGCACGATAAACCATTTTACCGATATTCATCAGCTATTGCGAGTCTACTCGCGTAAAGTATATATGCAAACAGAAATCATTCACTTGCATAAAAATTATCGCAAATGGTTTTCTGAAACACTTGACTCCTGCGTTTTGAAATATCAGACTCCCGTCACAAGGTCGTAAAGATAAATAGTCTATGAATTACTTGGAAATAATTTTTCATGAAATAGGAGGAAAACAACCATGACCCCACAAAATCCGGAACAGTTTGGTGTATGCAGTTGGTCTCTTCGTGCAAAGGATCCCGCTGACATGGCCGCTAAAGCCAAGGCGGTTGGCGTGAAGAATGTGCAACTCGGCCTTGTGGCACACAGGGAAGATGTCGGATTGGTTCATGGAGTTGTAGAGGCTCTTGACAAGGAGGGTATCAAGGTTGTTTCCGGAATGTTCTGTACCGATGGAGAGGACTACTCCACCCTCGAAGCAATCCGCCGTACCGGAGGCGTAGTTCCCGATCAATTCTGGGATGAGAACTGGAACAGGGCACAGGTTGCGGCCACTACCGCCAAGCAATTGGGACTGAAACTGGTAACTACACATGCAGGCTTCCTGCCGCATGACAAGAAAGATCCAACATTCAACAAGCTTATTGAGCGTGTGGTTAAGATTGCCCGCGTGTTCGCCGAGAACGGCGTAACACTGGCATTTGAAACAGGACAGGAAACAGCTGAAACATTGCAGATGTTCCTGGCAGAACTGGACCAGCGTGGAGCAACCAACACTGGCGTAAATTTTGACCCGGCCAACATGATTCTTTACAATATGGATGAACCGGTCGGAGCTTTACGGCAGGTTATTTCACGCGTAACACATATTCACATCAAGGATGCTATCCGCACCAAGATCAAAGGAGAATGGGGCCAAGAGGTTGTTGTCGGCACTGGCCAGGTAGATTGGCAAGCATTTCTAAAAACTCTCGCAGACGGAAATTACAAAGGATTCCTGATGATCGAACGTGAAGCTGGCGATGATCGTGTTGGCGACATGCGCACAGGCAAAGCGTATCTCGAAAAACTCATGAAGGCATAAAGTTACCAGAAGTTTACATTAAATAAATCCAGATAGATTACTAATAGAATAACGATGTCCGACTAACACGAAAGGGTCAGAACATGGTCAATGTGGGTATTGTTGGTCTTGGTTTCATGGGTGTAACCCATATCAAGGCATATCAGAAAATTCAGGGCGTGCGCATTGCAGCTATTTGTGATGCAGCGCGTTTACCTGTAAACGGTGATTTCTCCACCATTAGCGGTAACATTGGCGATTCCGCACCACTTAAACTTGATATGAACCAAGTGAAAGCGACAAAGAATATGGATGATCTGCTTCAAGATCATTCCGTCGACTTAATCGATCTCTGTGTACCAACGCTTGCTCATACAAAACTGGCAGTTGCAGCTCTTAAGGCTGGTAAACACGTTATGTGTGAAAAACCTATGGCGCGGACAGCGGCGCAGGCCAAAGAAATTGCAGATACAGCGGCATCATCCAAGGGTTTCTTCATGCCAGCAATGTGTCTCCGTTTCTGGCCGGAATGGGCCTGGGTGAAAAAAGCTATGGGTAATAAGGCTTATGGCCGGACGCTTGCTGCACGATTTCGCCGAGTAGGCACTGTACCAACATGGGGGCGTGAACACTTCCTCGACGGGGCAAAATCAGGAGGAGCATTACTCGACTTGCATATACACGATTCGGACTTCGTGCAGTTTTGTTTCGGTCGTCCCCAAGCTGTATTCTCAACAGGCTTCAGCAATCTCAGCGGAGCGATTGATCACGTTGTAACGCAATATCAGGTCGAGGGCGGTGCCAGCGTTTCGGCAGAGGGTGGCTGGGCCATGACCGATGGATTTGGATTCAACATGGCGTACACGTTCATTTTTGAAAATGCCACTGTAGATTACGATCTGGCCAGAGGGGCAGACGCTCTGCGCTTATTCGAAAAGGGAGAAAAACCGCGTACTATTACCTGTGAAGGTGGAGACGGTTATATTGGTGAACTCAGCCACATGATCGAGTCTATCAACAACAAACGACAGCCAAGTATTGTTACGGCACGTGACGGCCAGAGCGCTGTGGAAATCTGCGAAGCTGAAGAAAAGTCTATCAAAACCGGCGCATTGGTCCGCTTACAATAAGGTATCAGGCGCTAAACCCGCAATTGCAGTAAAATCAGATCAAATATTGATTATGGCACACGCAGAATAGATGCGCGGCTTTAACTGAAATGCCGGTTTTCATAATAGTCATAACTGTTAAAAAGTCAGTAAGTCTTGTTATTCCCGTATAACAGCTTTGATGATAAATTTAAAAATATACATAGTTAAAAAAAATAGTGTAACAGTACAGTCAGATTAACTACCGGGAGGAAAAAGTATGGGCTGGGAACTCTATATTGCTTTGAGTGTAATGATGTTTCTTGAATACGCTGTGTGGGGCGCATGGTCACCTGTACTGGCCGCAAGATTGCTTGGCCCCCTGAAAATGACGGGTAAACAGACAGGGTGGATTTACGGAACCCTGTGGATAGCATCTATCGTATCCCCTCTGCTAGCCGGACAAATTGCTGATCGGTATGTAGCGACACAGTGGATCCTAGCTCTTTCACATATTCTCGGAGGCATTCTTCTGTTTGTAGCCGCACGCAAGACTTCATTCGGAAGTCTGTTTGCCGTAATGTTCATTTATTCCTTGTTCTTTGCCGCCACAATTCCGCTCGTAAACTCTCTGATGTTCACTCAATTGGGCAAGGCCTTTGCGGGAGATGCCGCCAAAGTCAACGCCGCATCCGGTAACATCTTTCTCTGGGCTCCTATCGCATGGGTCCTCGCTGGTTTGTTATTGACCGGATGGAGACGTATAAAAGGAACAGGCGACGGCAGCGATTGCCTTAAACTTGCGGGGGTATTGTCTCTGGTCATGGGCATTGTTTGTTTATTTCTTCCAAACACACCTCCCCCCGGTACCGGGAGTGATGCAATGCCCTTCTTGAAAGCTTTCTCGCTGGTGAAGGATCCCAATTTCCTGGTATTCCTCGTAGTATCATTCATCCTTGGCTCTCAATTGCAGTTTTACTATTTGGGTACCGCCCAGTTCCTTGGAGACATCGGAGTGGAGTCAAAAAACATTCCGGCTGTAATGTCTTGGGCACAGTTCGTTCAGACTATTGCAACGCCCCTTGCATTAGGTTTTTGCATCACTACACTGGGATTCAGCTGGACACTGACTATAGGTGTAATATCCTGGTTACTGATGTATCTGGCATATTCGGCCACAAAACCGAAGTGGCTGGTGATAGGATCCATGGGCTTCCATGGCATTGCATACGTACTCTTCATTATCGGGGGCCAGATTTACGTCAATGCCGTTGCTCCTGCGGACATTAGAAGTTCCGCACAGGCACTTCTTTCTGTAGTGGTTACGGGACTCAGCTTCCTGCTTGGCACACAGTTCACGGGAATTGTAATGGACAAGTTCAGAAAGGACGGCAAATTCCAATGGCGCCCGATTTTCCTGATGCCATGCACATTGACCTTCGTGTGCGTCATTGTATTACTGTGTTTCTTTAAAGGATAGGACAACAAGTCGGATTCTAGCAGTTTGTCGGACTTTCTAAGTTCAACCAACTGCTAGAATGCCCCAAAGAAAATGCTTGAGAAAGTCGTAATTGGAGCTGTTTCGCGGAAATCATCTATTGTGGCACGGGCTTCCTTGACGATACTCTGTATATCGTTATAAAGCTTCTCATCCTTAACCATTTTACCGAGCATACCCTCGCCTTTTTCAATGCTGGCCGTGATATTCTTAAGAGAAGCAACGGAATCGGAAAGGTCATCGTAAAGTTTGTCATCTGCTGACAAAAGTTTTCCGAGAGTCCCCTCTCCTTTATCCATCCTTGTAGTCACATTTTTTAGTGATGCAACAGTATCGGCAAGGTCATTGTAGAGCTTATCATCCTCAGAAAGAAGTTTACCAAGAGTCCCCTTGCCAGCACTCAACCGGTCGGCGATTTCCCTGATTTCCGCCATTGTCTTTTTCAGATTTTCAACAATTTCACCTTCGGTAAGTCCATTTTTAAGTGAATTAATCATTACAGCAGCATCTGCGACCAGGTCAAACGGGTCCTGACCGTGAAGCACCGTGTTCATGCCAACCTCAGGACAATCTGCACTTCCTTCATTCACTTCCAGATACCTGCCGCCGAGAACCGAGGCTGTAACAACAGAAACGGTATAGTTGGTTCTCAAGTTCAAAGATTGTTCAAGGGTAGCATGAACATGCACACCATCCGGCTTAAGATGGAAACCATTTACCTTTCCAATGGCCATGCCACGCACTACTACCCTGTCCCCTTTGCTCAGGCCCATGATATTTTTGAATACTACTTCAATCTTATGCCTGTCACTGGTAAATATATTTTCCTTGGAAAGTATTATCGTAAAATATCCCATCCCGAGGAGAACCATCACCATAAAGGCCCCGACAACCACTTCCATTGTAAGTTCTCTGGCAACCCATTCTTTCTTCATTTCATATTCCTTTCCCAAGACCCCACCTTGGTTATAAACTGTGAGTCAAGAAACCCCTGAACTTCCGGCGAAGATGAATTAACAAAGTCAGCCGGGGTACAAAGTTCCACAATCTTCCCGCCATGAAGCATGGCTATCTTAGTACCAATCGACAGGGCGCTGTGTAAATCGTGAGTAACGACCACACTGGTGACCCCAATCTCTTTTCTCATCCGTTCAATCAGAGAATCAATGGTACGTGATGTTACAGGATCCAGTCCGGAAGTCGGCTCATCATAAAGAACTATTTCCGGGTCCCTTATTATGGCCCTTGCCAAGCCTGCCCTCTTCCTCATTCCTCCGGATATTTCTGCAGGATATTTATCCACTGCTTCCTCAAGGCCAACCATGCCCAGGGTTTCCATCACTTTCTTTTCAATCTCATCTTCTTGCATATTTGTTTTCTCACGAAGAGGAAGTGCCACATTCTCTCCGACGCTTAACCACGCAAGCAACGCGCCACCCTGGAAAAGAAGCCCAAAACGTTCACGTATTTTCTCAAGCTCTTCACCCAAGGCATTACTTACTACACTGTCGCCTACCAGAACCAGCCCATCATCCGGTGTAAGCAAACGCACCATATGCTTTAAAGTTACACTTTTACCAACACCAGAAGGGCCAACAATACAGAAAGTCTCACCCTTACCGATCTCGAAACTTACGTCATCGAGAATCTGATTCCCCGCGAGCATTTTCTTAACATGTTCAAACTTAATCAATAAAACATCCTGGTTACTATGTATCCGACGACAAGAATGAGGAGAAATGATATTATAACCGATCGTCTTGTCGCCATACCGACACCAACAGCGCCCTGGCTTGTCGAAAAACCTTCATGGCACGAAACCGTAGTAATAATTATACCAAAGAGCAGAGCCTTTAAAAGTCCGACATAAAGATCCTTTGTTTCGGCAAACTTGGTAGCATTCTCCATATATGCGGCCCAAGATACATTCAGCTGGGTTGCCCCGACTAATCCTCCGCCAATTAAACCCATGACGCAGGTATAGAACGATAATAATGGGGTCATCACGCACATTGCTACAAGCCTGGGAGTAACAAGGAACCGGATGGGATCAATCGACATTATCTCAAGTGCCGCTATTTCTTCGGATACAACCATGGTTCCAAGTTGTGCCGCAATGGCAGAGCCCACACAGGCCGCCAAAATGAGGCCAGTCATGAATGGCCCCATTTCCCGCAACATTGAAACCATAACCGCGGTACCAATATTTACCTCCTGATTGAATCTACGCAACTCTATTCCTGTCTGCAGAGCGAGAATCATACCTGTAAACACAGCAACAATGGTGATAACACCCAGACTTTTAATACCGGAAGAAAACATCTGGGAAAGCACTTCCCTTCGGTTCCGTTCTCCGAACATGTGTCTCACGGCAAAAAAGGCACTAAAAAGCATGAGGCTGGCCCGACCTACAGCCCGGCAAGCAAAAACACCTTGGCGCCCTATTCTCCCGACGGTATTAAGAGATGGCGGATAATATTCTGGTTCTCTCGTTATTATGGCGCAAGCTCCTCTTTATTAGTACGGAATTTAAAGAAGTATAACATTCTATATGTTTTTAGCAAATCCTCACGTTTATAACCAAAAAACCCCATGAATAAATTCCACTCCTTGCTTCCACCTTTATCAGTCGAGGTTTCCCATGAGAATAAGGGAAAGATCGACCACCGCCTGTTATTTTCCCCCTTATTTACACGATGATACAAGCCCCACAGGAGTTCATCCTCACTATTCTGACCTGATCTCAGATGTGAATATAAAGTCCAGAAAGGCGCCCAATTCCGTTCAATTCCCCCTGCCTGTTTGGCAGGCCACATGTCGAGAGTACGAAACCGGGAATTTTCACCAGAACGACAATACGAACCGAGAGGCCATAAATGGAAGTAACGATCTGTAACAGGCTTATAATCAACAGGTATGTCATTCAAACATTCCATTTTAGAAATCGTTGCTGTGCTTTCATAAAAAACAAAAGGTATTACAGAGAACCTGTTGATCTGAACATCAGGACGCTCAACCTTCTCTTGATGAATGATCGGCCACAGAAAAAAAGAAGATTCGACGCCAGGGAATTTTTTATATCCCCAGACAGGCCAGACATAGAATTTCTCAGGATTAGCAGCACTATATTGTATAAATGGCCAGGGGAAATTACCCGATTTCCCATCCTTCCTGCTATCAGTAAACCGAAACAGAGGAGGTAGAAACATCCATGTCTCCTGATTTGTAAAGTGGGCATGTCCAAAAAAAGGAAATAGCACATATCCACAACCCTGATCACCATCTGAATTATGCTTAGTCGAAGTCCAGAACGGCCACATGACAGATGTAGCCTCTAACCTGTCTCCTCGTTTAGACTTCATATAGAAAGGAAAAATCCGAAACCGGCTTACATCCTTACCTTTAGTCCTTGAGAAAAAAGGCCAGAGTATAGCAGTTGTTTCCACACCATTAATTGCCGTGGAAAAGAAGAGTGGAAATAGTAGAAACGTAATCCTATCCTGACCAAGAAATTCATGTATTTTGCCGCCAAACGGGAAAATGGCAAAGTAATTTTCTTTATTTATATCGCGTCCTGCGAATATAAATGGAAACAAGACCGTGCGATAACGCGATCCGGAATGACTCTCATCAAAATCATGACCAAAGCAGGCCAACAGAATATGCCAGTATACTTCATTCTGGAAACTCTTGATTATACCCAATGGCCAGACATATTCCTGAAGCTTACGGTTTTGAGTACTATCTTTTGTAATACTGTAAAAGGGACGGAAAGAGGAAAAAGTCATTCCGTTGGTTGTTGCCTGTCGCTCAACAAAAGGACCAAAAGCTGTGACACGGGTGTTACAATCAGGAGCAACTTCACGACTGTAGACGGGTCCGAAATCCATTCTGTACTTACTGCTACTGGACTTAACCGACGTACAGCCTGAAAACCCAAGGACAAGGAACATTAAACATAGCCCGGCAAACACCTTCTTTTTGTAAAAAGAAAGTCCAACAGTTTTTATCAAATTGTAATGAATTCCATGCATTCTGTTATCCGAACACCTCTAAATATTCTTTGAATAATAGTTTCGGATCTGGTCATCGCGATCAAATATTGCTGCAATCAAGGCAGCTCTTATCCACATGCCATTTCTCATTTGGCGCCAGTATACGGCACGCGAATCCCGGTCCACATCAGGCGAAATTTCATTTCTCCGGGGAAAAGGATGCATGATAACCGCATCAGGTTTCAATAAATCAAGATGTTGCACCGTAAAACAGTATTTCGATGTATCTATTTTGCCACTCTCACCCTTCTGGGTATCCCACTCATCCTGGACACGAGTCATGTATACAGCGTCCGCTTCAGGAATGACTTTCTCAAAGCTGTCCGAAACTTCATATTGAACACCGGCAGCTTTTAGCATGGCAAGGACGTCCTCACCAATCTGAAGCTGTGCAGGAGCAACAAAATATTGTTTCACGTTGTTATATCTGGTTAACAAGGAAGAAAGAGATCTTACGGTTCTCCCCCTCGCCAAATCCCCGACAAATACTATTGTTTTACCATCAATGCCGCCGCGCTCTTCAAAACTTCTCTGCAGGGTATATATATCAAGAAGGGCCTGTGTTGGATGCTGGTCTTTTCCTGAGCCTGCATTGATGATTGGAACGGGCCTGTCGGTGTTTGAAAGAACCCAGGCGACTCTTTCCGACAAGCCTCCAATCTCGCTCCTCATTATAATGAGGTCAAAATATGAGCTGAAGGTTCGTACTGAATCTTCCCGCGATTCCCCCTTGAATTCACTGGATGTTGCCGTATCCCTAACCTCGCCAATGCCAAGGCCAAGAATTTCGCAGGCGGCATAAAAGGAAAGAAATGTCCTGGTGCTCGGTTGACTGAAATAAAGCATTGCGCGTTTGTGAGCCAGAAGCCCTCGCAGGAAAGCCATACCTTCCTCTGACTTCGCAATGAATCTGACTCCCGTCGCAAGGCTCCCGAGGGAATCGAGCTGTTGCCTGTCAAACTGCTGCGCAAAGAGAACATGCATTGGCCGGGCATTATCAATCAGATAAGGTGCTTTTTCTGCATGTGTCAGCTTATAAAAATCATCCCATGGAATCTCGTTCAGATTCTTGGTCATTTCTTCCTCCGGGCATTATTCCTACGTTGACGATGTCCTTTGCCATTTTCTGATGCAAGAGCGGCGACAAACAACGCTTTTATGGTATGTACCCTGTTCTCAGCTTCATCAAATACTCTCGAGAAAGACGCCTCAAAAACATCATTAGTAACCTCTAGCGCGCCTATATCACTTGTCACCTCTGTATTTTTATCATGGAACGCCGGCAAGCAATGAAGAAATATCACCTGCTTTTTATCTAAATTACCCGTCCTCTCAAGCATCCGCATATTTACCTGATATGGACGAAGGAGTCGCAGTCTCTCGGAAAACTTCGATTCCTCCCCCATGGAGACCCAGACATCCGTGTAAATAACATTTGCCCCTACAACAGCTGACTCCGGATTGTGAACAATGGAAACTTCACATTTATTACCAGCCGCTATTTCTTCCGCAGCAGCAACAAGATCAGGCAACGGAGAAAGTTCATGAGGCGTACAGTTCACATAATTCATTCCGGCCTTTGCACAACCGACCATCAGGGAATTTGCCACATTATTCCGCCCGTCGCCGATATAAACCAACTTTAGTCCCTTGAGCTTCCCGAATGCCTCTCTTACGGTCATTAAATCAGCCAGAACCTGTGTAGGATGCCAGTCATCCGTTAATCCGTTCCAGACAGGAACTCCTGCATATTTCTGCAAGTTCTCCACAGTAGCCTGTTTATATCCACGAAAAAGGATACCATCGAACATTCGCCCCAAAACTCTGGCCGTATCGATCACCGATTCCTTGCCGCCAAGATGTATTTCCCGCGCAGAAAGATATTCAGTCCTGCCGCCTTCATCTGCAGCAGCAACTGCAGCTGCACACCGGGTTCGAGTCGACATCTTTTCAAACACCAGAGCTATGTTCTTTCGCTCTAACAGGTTACCCCTTACCCCTTTCCTTTTCCGCAATTTCAATTCATCGGCCAAATCAATAACAGACAGAAACTCCGAATCTGTCAGATCATGAAGGGTCATCAATCCCCTTCCCTGCATTTCTATTCTGGTTTTCATGTATTTTCCCCGGGTTGGGCTCCCAAATTAGTAAAGTTAGATATTACCGACTGATAAGCAGTAAAGGCAAACAAATATACAATACGGACGAAACCAAAGAAAGCATTGGGTTTATCACGATTCTTGCTGCTTTTTCTCCCGGAAATAGCACCAAAAAACTAAAAACAATGCCACCAGCAGCGAAAGAACCATAATTACCCTGCCAGATGCCAATACAACACGCGCAATTCTGACATCCATTGAAAGTATGTTTAATTGATCAAGAATATACATCCAATCATGCCCTTCAATATCAGTTCCAGTTGCCCCACCCAGAAGAATCAACCTTGAAGCCCTTGCATCGTTTACATATGGCGCAACATCAACAAGGCTCTGCCCAAACCACCACATGCAGACAGTCGCAGAGAAGCGATCATCTTTCTGGACAAGAAAAGCTATCGCGATCGCAAGAGGAACCACCAATTGCCCAAGAGTCCCTCCGAAAGAACATAGTAATTGCGGAGCCCAGAACAGGACTGCGTGACCTGCCTCGTGAAAAACCAAGTTTATCATATGCATAAAGCCAGGCTTATCACCCAGTTCAAGCATTGTCGCAGTCAGGAAATACCAGCTGTATAAGAAAAGACAAATTACCAGTCCCAATCTGAATATTATTTTCATCATTTTGTATAAGTCACCCGGAATATATCATAAAACAGGTTATCCGATTCAATACCAACGAACATATCACTTGAGGACAATAACCGACCCCCGCGGTACACCATCCATGCCACCACAATAAGTACAAAATGCTGAATTAGATGATTGGGTCATCCAGCAGGCCCAGACCCAATTTGAAGAACGGGCAACATTCTCGACCCGTATTTCATCCATGTAACCGTTCAAATAATTAGCACCAGTTCCAATGGTTAATGCAGAAGTGGTGTTAGTCCTGAATGTTGGCACTGATCTGGTAGACACCAAAACCCCGTTAGTATAGAATTTCTGGATCAAATCACTGCTAACATTCTCCGTAATGTAAATCCATTCTCCATCCACCACAGGGCCCGCGGCAATTGTACTCCAGATAGACGGCCCCGTCCCAACCCACGCCTGCCAAAGTCTATTACTACCCGCATAAAAATTATAGCCCGCTTCGGTACCACCACTTCCCGTTCGTGACATTATAGGCGTTTGCCATATATCTGGCACCCAAGTATTTACTTTCACCCAGCAACTGACCGTGAATTGTGTTGTGTTGAGAGCTTCCTTGTATGGAACCTGGAGAGACTGTCCTGCGCCATTAAACACTTGGGCATTACCTATTACTCCATTCGATGTTTGAGTAGGAGTCGTACTGCCAGTTGCATTAAAATGATTGGTCGTACTGTCATAATAAGGGATCCCTGACTCATTCATATGCCATACACCTGCAAAATTCTCATTCCATGTAGAACCATTGGTTGTACATGGAGATGCAGTATCTACTGGACTCCGCCAGTACGCCCAGATACACGTATTGTTATTGATCAGTTCAGGAACCTGTACCCAGATTAATGAATCACCATTTGTATTCCATTTTTCAATCTCATAGTTCAAGTGGACAGTTTCATTCGAATTCATGAACCTGAGGTCACCCCCGGTTGCCGGTAAATAGAAATCGCTGTAACTGAATCGATCATAGCTTTCGTTCAGAAGAATCAGGGCAGGGAAATTGGTCAACGTCGGAGATCCAGCAGGAGGATCGTAGCCGTTGAATATAATCTTCATTTTCATGCGGCAACTGCTTTTGAAATCATTATTTGTAATTGTAACGACAGCATTGCTTGGATTCCCTATCCGGTATTTGCCGGAAAGAATCGTTAAATCAACACTCTCGGGATTTTCAATAATTATATCATCAACAGGTGTGACGGTGATGGTCGTATTTGCTGCACCTGCAGGGATTGTTGCGGGATTGGTAAACGAGACATAATCCACGCCATTACTTGCCGTACCTGCAATCCTGTAATACACCTGCAAAGGCTCGTTTGTCGTTGTAGCAGGCCGGTATATAGTAAATACAGCGGGATCCATCGCTGTTTCACCAGCGTTGGAATCCGTCGCCTGGACAGTCACCTGTCCCGTTATAAATACACCAGCAGTTGCCGCCCAGGAATCACCGAAGGAATTCGACCCATAAAACCGGTAATAGTACACCTCATCAGCACTTAATCCCGTAATATTTGTGCTGACATTCCCTTCATTCATCTGTCCAAAATAATTAGTACTTTCCCATCCCGTAAATCCGGCACCGGCATCGCTCGTCCCTGACATTACCCACACATAACATGGCGCCGAGCCTGTGGATACAAGCGTACCATTGAGTGTTGCCGAATTCGCCGTGATAGCTGTTGCATTACTTGAATTATGGAGTACAGGAATATTGGGCAGAGACGTAAATGTCACCGAAGAAGTGGCCCACGCCAGCCCTATGGCATTAGAAGCGCAAAACCTGTAGTAATAGGAGGTATTGGCAGATAAACCGGTAATATTTGTTGTCAATGCAACAGGACAGTTTGCGCTGTTGGTTCCAAAATAGTTCGTATTTGACCAGTTAAGCCTGTTCGTTCCGCCATCACTAGTACCCCAGTACGCCCAGACTTCTGTCGGAGTCTGACCGGTAGATATCAACGAGCCATTTAACAATACCGATGTTGATTTAATTTCTGTTGCTCCAGAAGCATTATCGATTATCGGGATTTTTCCGCGAACAAGTATCAGAAGTGTACGCGATGAATAAGTACTGATATTATCAGTGTTAAACGTCCAGTCAGGTCCTGATCCAGCAACTTGATTACCCATCCCGAACTCACTTGTCCCAGCACCACCCCAACGGTTATAAGCAAAAAGAACTTGCCCTGCCCCATAATTGTGAATCTGCATACAGGCGTGTCCTGCACTTGTCCCTGCTCCACCATCACCAAAATCGTAAGTAGCACCATCGGCACCGGGCACACCATAATCGTTACCCGTCCCGTAATTACTCGGCCAGAATTCAAGCAAAACAGTATTGACCCCCGTTGTTGATGTTATGCCGGCAAGGCTGGTGTAAATATTGGCATTTGAAATGGCAGGCAAGTTGTAGTGATAAAACTCACCCGACGTAGTAGTTGGAACACCAACTTTTGTTGGATCAGTAGTGAATGCATCCATCGACACATACACCCAGTTTGTAGTAGTACCTGAAACAGTTTCAAGGTAATAGGCAATCCTGCTGAATGAATCAGCTGTAATATTGGTGGAATTATCGACAGTATAAGTTACTGGAGTACTGTTCCATCCAAGAGAAGAAACCGGAATATTAAATTCATAAACAAGCGTATATGTATTAGCCTCAGGAACATTAGATAAAAGAGATGTCGCGCATATTGCAATATTGCCAACCAAAGAGCAGATAACAATAATCAATGCTTTTCTGAAAATTAACACCATTGACCCTTTACTATCAACTCGCCACGTATCTCAAATCCATCACTCAAGCTTGATCTTATAGTAGTACGGACCATCACCTGTAGCAGTGGTGTCTTCAAAAGAATTCACTGGTGGAGTAGCCGGAATCCCACCCTGAATCAATTGAAAACCAGTCATCAAATCGCTGCAGCGCCACACCTGATATTTCTGCCCATAATACGCAGAACTCCACTTCAACACCACCCCAACACCCTCAGGCTTGCTGTCCAATTCCGTCCTGAATACAGACTCGCTGTCATTCGGATTTGTCCCCGCAAGATACTCCTGCAGATTACTCATACCATCACCGTCATCATCCGCAGTCGCAGTTACATTTGTATCGCCTCCGGCAGACTGATTAACCCACCACACAGGCAATCCTTCCGCCGTCATAGCTTCTGCCAGTGTAATGTTAACATCTTCAATCGAGTCCACCAGAAACACAGCGTTTGACACATACTCGCCCATAGGCTCCCAGTCATCAGGCATACCATTCCCATTTGAATCTATATATGCCTTGACCCAGTAGTTCTCATTCGTATCCAAGTGGCTGATTTCATATACTCCAACCTTCGGGAGCTCCGTCATATTCATTGAAGACCAGCCATCCGGTACCGCAACAGCCACAACCTTAACCACACCCGACTGATACCCGCTATACACCACATTCCCTCTTATCGTTGCCTTGGGACCATGTAACTTGAACTCGTCTATAGAATATACCTGCGCCTTGGTCCCATTCTGCTGTATCCGTATACCTATCCGGTCAACATGCCTCAAATCATCCTGAAACTTCTGTTCATTTGCTCCAGGGCCACTCAACCTCCACTTTCCACTCCCATATTCCAGCCAGGCAACATTGTACACCCACTTACCCGCCTCCCCGGATATCTCCAGCGGTGCGTATGACCATTCACGATCACTCCCCGAACTATGCAATACAAGCCTCGCTGTAGCAGGAACCGTCCCATCAGTCATGATAGAGAACGATATCCCTGACACTCCAGCCTCCAGGTAATCACCAGCAAACATTCCACCAGACGCGTCCAAACCACCGGCCATCCCATCCTCGGCAGGCATCAATATATTCTGCGCCGGAAATGACAGCTGCAGATACGTACCCGGATTAGCCAATGTCGCCAAATACTTAACCTCATCCGTCCATCCATTCAACTGACCGGTATCCCACCTCTCAACAGTATTCACCTGGGCTGAAAAAACAGGCCACGCCTGCAGCACCACCAGCAGACAACTATATGCTATATTTATGGCCCTATTCATTTTCTCATCGCTCATTCGGCATTCTAAAACTAATCCTCATGGCCCATAACTGTTAGTCCACGTAAATCCACTCCCACGATGATAATAGTAGAAACCCTGCCCGGCCTGCATTGTGTAATCACTGTACCCGCCCCTAACGTAATCCCACCACCTGCCATTAGCCGTAGCATCAACAATACCATCCAGCAGATAACACTTCTTCCATGTGTTATTGATTACTACCATTATCTGGTCAGCCTGCGCAGGATCCGTATGTCCAACACCACCGCATTTCTTGAAACCCCACCCAACATCAGTCGTATTCCACCCAGCGTTCTCCGCCCTGTCCGTCTTGAACGGCCAGTTCAATAAATTCCACCCATTCGATATCGCTACAGCGTAGGTTGTAGCAGTACGCGATTTTCCAGCAAACATCGCATTCGTATTCACTGACTCTTTTCGTTGCACCCAGAAACCCTTCGTCGCCATAAATACCGTATTCGTCGCTTCAGGCCCCCCCGGCCCCAACGCCCACCACTCATTATTCGTCGCCCAATGCCTGATAAACGTCTTGTTAGTATCGCTCATCACATACACCTGATCACCATTCGTGTCAGATGCCGATACCTGCTTAAAGCCCCAGAGCAATTGATCACCCAGTGTAGAAGTCAGCGTATTCTCTCCGCTTGATTCAAAGTCAACCGGTACACCACTCATATACCACCGCCCCGCTTCACGCGGCTGAACATACATCGCCCAATCCTGATCGTGAGTGTACGTTGATCCGGCATATGTCACGGAAAGCGTATAAAACCGACGCATCGTATAATTCATTACACCAGGATCAACCCAAAACGCCGTTGTTTCAGCCCCACTGTTTGTAACCACACGAACTACACTCTTCGTAGCAGAAGGACTGTTCGCAGCAAGCAAAGCAACAGTTCTATTCGCCCCCACCTGAACCTGCAAATTCACATCAGAAGATCCCTGCGGCGTTATAGATACAATCCTCATAATGGAATTTGAATCACTCGCAACGGTACCACAGATATTCTCCTTCGTATCCCCAATCCCATCACCATCAGAATCATAATTTGCCTGCAACGTCACCATACCAGAATTCGACGCAACATTCATATAACATGCCCACACCCAGTTAGATGAACGGGCAACCGACGACACCCTGGCTTCATCAATCCATCCGTCCATATAGCGTCCAAGGCCATCATCCAACCCCATAGTCAAGACACCCGTATCATTGGATATGGATCCCGACCATGATGCACTGTTGACCAGCACCCCATCGTAATAGATCTTTTCTGTAGTTCCATCATACGTTCCAACATAATGATGCCATCCTGATATATCCGGGGCCGTATACGCTACCTCATGATTAACAGCAGCCGGATCCCAGACAATCAATCTGAAAGATGTGGAACTCTGATTGGGATGCAGACAGTATGCGCTGCGCTTGCTCAGGATATAGCCATAATTATTCCAGTTTGCATTATCACTCTTTGCCCATGCCTCTACAGTAAGGGCAGCTGTAGGCTGAACACTAGGCGAGTGTAAAACGTTAATATAATCTGCATCGCCGCTCAAATGGCATGCTCCACCTATTATACCACCAGCACCGGTCAAACTGGTCCCATTAGCATCAATAAATGTACCGTTATTCAGGTTAGCTGTTGCATCGTGCTGAACCCCGTTGTGAGGTATCCGCGCCGACATATGCCAGACACCTCCATAATTCTGAGACCACGTGGAACCATCAGAGGTATAAGAAGGTGGTGTCAAATTGGCAGAGTCACCCCAATACGCCCAAACCCAGCCATTACTGACATACTCAGGAACCTGTACCCAGACATGAGACACACCGGGCGTCTTATAGGATGTCTGCAAGCCATATTTCTGCGAGAGATAAGTGCCAACCTGGTTTAGCTGCGCATCTGTCAAAGCGGTCTTGTAGATTATGATTTCCGCAAAATCCACTGCCCCATGCGCCGTGATACCATCCACGACATTTGAATGCAATCGTGCCCCAATCGCGTATTCGACAGGAGTAAACACTCCAGCAAACGATACCGAGTTGCTCAACCTCATAACGCCATCCAGATACGCTTGAGATCCAAGGGAATTGACACGGAGACAGTCTATCCTGTAACCAGTATTGTCACGGTAAACATCAAGAGTAGGATTACCATTACGGTGATATCTAAGCGCACCCGGCGCTGTAGTGATCTGCTCAATAGTCAACGATGCATTATCGCTGTAATCATTTGCATTGGTTGAGGAACGTTGCGCAAAAAAGCCGTGGTTCGGTGCATCCAATCCAAGCTTTGAAACAAAGAAATATGTGAGTTGCCCCGTAAGATGATGGCCTGGCGACCATGAGGCGCATTTAAGGAAATCATCCGTGCCATTAAACTGCAGAACAGGCTTACCATTAAGAATATTTGTAACAACTGAAGGGCCGGAACCTGAATGGTTGGTCGCAGTATGTCCACAGCCAGACTGATCAACCCAGTTACTGACACCTGTGATGTTTGTTATCACACCGGAATCTGACCTAAGCCAAAGGACACAGCCCGGTATATTGGTTGGAGCATTCACCTGCGAATTTGGCTCCCAACACTCTATTTCATAATTGAGGAACGCAGTCTCGTTGGAATTCATAAAGCGCAGATCACCTCCATTTGCAGGTGAAGCAAACTGGCTGTACGCAAAACCGGAAACATTATTACTGAAGACGACGAGCAACGGAAAGTTTGTAAGGGTTTCATTCTTATCATAACCGGTAAAAGTAACCCGCATTTTGTAACCCTTCGGCATAAACATAGCAGTACTGGGAGCCCATACACCACCGATGGAGTTGGTTGCATAATAACGGTAATAGTAGTTCGCACCACTGATCAGCCCATTGACATTTGTCGACATGTATCCTTCGGTTCTGGAACCCATGTCAATCGTGTTAGCCCACGCAGATATTGTTGTGCCGCCATCAGCTAAACCCCAGTAAACTTTGACGGAAGTCGGAGCGCCGCCTGTCGAGGACAGATAACCCATTAGATCCGCACTTGAAGCAAGAACGTTTGAAGCCCCTCCACTATTGGAAATAATAGGGGCCGAAATAGACTGTACAGAAGTGTTCGAAGCAAACGCACTGTTAGAAGCCATATTCAGATAACAAGCCCACAGCCAGTTGGAGGAACGTACGATATCGGACATACGAACCTCGTCGATAATTCCGTCTGCAGCATAACGATAAGTAGATGCTCCTGGATTTGCAATACCGACCTTCCACGTAGCTGTTCCGTATTCACGCGAACCTAGCCCCGCTGTGAAGGTTGTTGTTCCTTGGTCCACCCCATTCACATAAAGCTTAATTGTGCCCGCTGGACGATTTACAACCCCGACAATATGACTGAATGTACCTGGATCATAAGTGGACATAGAAGCACGACTAAAGTTGGTATTACCATCGACCCAATGTTCTGCACGATAGGTTTTACCCTGCCCGTAACTTAGACCCGTGTGATAACCAACTTTCTGGCATATCGCATAAGTTGTCGTATTTGTCGTAGTGCCGGGCGGTACGGACAGCGGCTTGTACCAAGCCTCCAGAGTATAACTACCTTCCTGCAGATTCTCCATAGAAGCTGAATTTACAATATTGACGTAATCATCTCCGTCCTGACCATAGAAGTAATAGGCTCCATCTATCTTCCCGTCCAGACTCAGGCTGACACTACCATTCAGAGTTCCGATATTCTGGTTGGCGGAGGAATCATGGTGTTCGCTGGCCTCATGCAAATGCATCACATTCTTATAGTTCGAATCCCATGTAGAACCATCGGCCATACATGCAGGAAGGTTGGTTAAGGAAGAATTACCCCAATATGCCCAGATATAACCATTGGTAACAAGCTCAGGAACCTGGACCCAGATATACGAAGTGCCGGAAGGCTCAACATAAGTTGAGGCAAGGCCATACTTCTGAGCGAGATACCAGCCAACCCTGTTCTGCTCAGACATCTTCAATGGCCGGTTAAAAATAATGACCTCTGCACAGTCGCCGCCGAAAGAACGACTGCTATTATACCAACCCATGCAGTCTATTATCGTTGCATCGCCACCACGGACAACAGAGAGAATATGCCATACATCCCCAGCTACACCGTCTGTTTTCTCACCATTAATATTCATCGTGCTGGCCAATGGATATGTGAAGTCATTGTAATCCCCTGGAAAATTCCAGGTAGTGGCATTTTCGCGTCGGATACCTTTTTCTTTGCCGTAATAACCTAGCAAACCAGCATAATTCGTAGACCCAACGGCAACCCTGTTGACGACAAATACCGTCTGCGCTTCAACAGCCGACCATGCCAACTGGTCACCGTTACCATCAAATCGCACAACCGGTTTGCCATTGATCACATTGGGCACATAAGTAGGACAGTTGGTAGGAACACCCTGCGACGCCGACCTGGCGCTTGGAGACTGATCGCCCCAAGCTGCTATTGTACCGTCAACATTGGTAACAATTCCGGAATCAGCCTTTAGCCATAAGACCAACCCGGGTACGTCGGCCGGACTGGCAACCGTACTGCTGTCCCACTGTTCAATTTCATGATTGAGATACGTCGTTTCGTTAGAATTGACAAACCGCAGATCCCATCCATACGATGACGCCATCTGACTGTATGAAAACCCATTAAATCCTTCGTTTAAAATAACCAACAATGGGAAATTAGTAAGTACTTCACCCTTATCATACCCGGAAAAAGTCAATTTCATCCGGTAATTCTGTGGCGCGAATGTAACCGAAGAGGGCGCCCAGCAGTCTCCAACAGAATTACTGGCATAATATCTGTAATGGTAAGTTGTCCCATTTACGAGGCTGCTCAGATTTGTACTTAACGACCCGACCTCCGAAACTCCAAACGGTATATTGGCCAACCAACCTGCTTTATTCGACCCGCCATCAGAAGTACCCCAGTACAGCCATACGCTTGTAGGCGAACCACCGGTAGAACACAGATAACCATTAAGGGTAGCGGAATTCCACATGACATTGGAAACCCCGGCAGAGTTATCAATAAGGGGCCCCGTCAGACTCGAAGGCGAATCGTAAACAGTAAGCCCGCCATTCTGATTCATGTAGCATGCCCAGATCCAGTTTGCAGAACGCGGGACGGAATCAAGACGCAACTCGTCAATATAACCATTCCACCACGCCCACATGTCATGCTTGCATCCAATTTTGAATTTATCAGAGTACCTGATCAACCCGGATCTTGTGCTCGTCGTATAGAGAGCACCATCACGATATAAATATGTCTTCCCTGCCGCATAATCGTAGACAAACACCAGATAGTGCCACGACATAGTATCATAAACGGCAGAAGGCCCTTGGATACCTCCTCCACCATTGAATTCCGTGTACCACCTGTTACCACTGCCGTTGTCAGAAACGCCAAACGTATATGTCAGCGTGTTGGTAACTGTATCTCCGGCAGCCAGTGCAAAATTCCATCCAACACCTGTATTATGATACAGCCACCCGGATATGGTAATATTCGTATTCAGGTTAAGACGGTCCCGGTGCTGACTTAATTCGATAAAGTCCCAGTCACCATCGAATTTCTGGGCAGTTCCGATCTTACCCACTGAAGGAACATTGCCATTCCCCAACCCATCATTTGCATATGGCGTGGAATCACTGGTGTCCACTTCAGACATGTGCCATACGGCTCGGAACGTCGAGGAATCCCAGACTGCACCATTGGTGGACGAAACAGGCAGATTCGTATTAACAGGATCGCCCCAGTATGCCCACACATATGAATTACTCGTGAACTCAGGAACCTGAACCCACACGTACGATTTGCCTGCAGATTGCGTGTACGTTGTAGTTAATCCATACTTCTGGGTTAAATACACACCTATAGCATTCATCTCCGGAGCTGTAAGCACTCGGTTATAAACAATGATTTCAGCGATATCACCCTTCCATGTCCTGCCATTATCAGTACGATCTTTACCGATCCTTGGCTGCATTATCCGATCCATCGAAAGTGATGCAGCCACAATCTTGTGTGACTGCAAAGGCGTGAAATCATAACCGCCATTTACCAATGGAGGGATCAGTCCATTAATATAAAAAACGCCGGCGAGACTGTTGTATATCAATCCAACGCTTGGACGTCCCCGAACAGGAGCGATATCATAAATCTGATCTCCAAAAGCCGCCTCATAGTTGTTAGTGAAGACAGCTCCATCGTAGTTCACGATCATAAATATTGTGCGAACAACAATCTGCGTGACATCGAGATAATCGCCCGTCCCATCCTTCATACCATCAAATCTAAGTACTGGTTTTCCATTCAACACATTGGGTATATATGCCGGCTGATAATTGAGCCCCGATTGCAAAGCATGTCTCCCATTACCTGACTGATCGGCCCATACGCTGACAAATCCCCCTGAATTTGTCGTCAGTCCGGCATCTGCTTTCAACCACAATACAATGCCGGATACATTTGTCGGACTCGGGTTAAGCACTACAGGATCCCATTGCTCGATTTCAAAATTAAGGCTCGCTGTTTCGTTTGAATTGACAAACCGCAAATCACCACCCGACAACGAGGCAAACTGACTGTACCTGAAACCGGGCAACGTCTCATCTAACGTCACAAGCGCCGGGAAATTTGTCAGAGTCTCAGCCCGTGTATAGCCGCTGAATGAAATCTTCATTTTATAATTGTTGGTACTTTCCTGCAGCGTCAGGAATGATGCAGATGACAGCGCCCAGGCATCGGCAAACGAGTTACTCGCATAACACCTGTAGTAATATGTTGTGCCGGAAGTCAGCCCGGTAAGGTTGGTACTGAAAATACCCGCTTCAGGCTGAGCCATGTCGACAGAAGCACCCCATCCATCTTTATTGGTACCAGCATCCGATGAGCCCCAGTATATTCTTACCGAGGTCGAAAGAGTGCCCGTGGAACTCAGGTAGCCTACCAGACAGGCAGAAGTCAGCCCTACATTGGTTGCTCCGTCATTATTTGAAATAATCGGACGGGCTATTGACATCACATTACTTGCGCTTACAAATGAACTGTTGGATACAATATTCAGGTAACTTGCCCAGATCCAGTTCGATGACCGCGCAACCGTACTAAGCTGAAGTTCATCCATCGAGCCCTGGAAATATTCATCACCGCTCCAGTTTGATCTCCCTATATAGTTGTAGTAACGTTTAACCAGCAGAGGCAGCGAGGCAAATGTTCCAGTTGCCATAGGCAGGCCGTTCCTGTAAAAAGTCACATTCCCTGCTGCGTCGAGACTGAAAACCAGATTCTGCCATTCATTCAGGTTAACAGCATTCATAACCGACATTGTCGAACCTGTATTACTAGTGCCGTTATAAATATGGCATGCCATCGAGAATGTCCCGCCTTCCTTGGCAAAGACAATATTGTCGAGGCCGGAACCTCTGCCAAAGTCAATAAACCTCGGCCAAGTCCTGTTGTACGTGGGATAACACCAGACAGAAATAGTAATGCCTGTCGTAAAGTTTTCGAATCCTGCCAATGCGTCCAGATACGCACCAAACCCGTTAAACTGCTGGCATGTCGAAATAAGACCACCGGCATTAAGAGTATAAAACGAATTTACGGTACGGCGCTCAGCATCCGACGAGTTAACAACATTCGTCTGATTCATGTGCCAGACACCGGTATATCCCGATGACCATGTGGAACCGTTAAGTGTATACAGAGGAGGATTTGTATCACCACCGCCCCAGTACGCCCAGATATATGTATTGCTTGTCAACTCTGGCAACTGTACCCAGACATATGAATCGCCATTGGCATTAAATTCTTCAATCTCATGATTCAAAACTACAGTTTCATTTGAATTTGCAAACCGTAAATCACTTCCTGACACTGAAGAAAACTGACCATACTGGAACCCGGGCAAAGATTCATTAAGCACTACCAGGGCAGGAAAACTGGTAAGAGTTTCGTTATTGGTGTACCCTGAAAATGATATCATCATCTTGTATCCAGGAACCATGAACGTAGCCGACGTTCGGCTCCAGAAATGACCCAGAGAATTTGTTGCATAATAACGGTAGTAATATCGTGTACCCACAACCAGTCCAGACACGTTGGTGCTCATTAAACTCACATCTCTTATTCCCATATCAATAGGCGTGTCCCATGAGTCCTTGTCTACCCCACCATCATTATCCCCCCAGTAAACGGTAACAGTTGTCGGAGCGCCTCCAGTAGAGGCAAGATAACCTGCAAGATAGACTGAATTCATCGTCAGGTTGGAAACACCGGAATCATTATTGACAATCGGGAAAGTAGAACCATCCACAGCCGTGTAAGAGCTGAACACATTATTTGACATCTGATTCAGATAACATGCCCAGATCCAGTTCGACGAACGCTGCACGGCCGAGATTTCAAACTCGTCGACATATCCTTCAAATCGGTTTGCAGAGGTATTGCCCTGATCGCATCCAAGTTTTGCATTGCCGCCAAGTTTCTGAGCTATGTAAGCGATATTATTGCTTTCCAGAACACCATCAATATACACCGCTCCTAAGCCAGTAGAACCGTCAAAAACAAACACTGCATGCCGCCATCTGCGATCGTTATATCCGTAACCAACATAGTCACGCCAGGAGGTGTTATCATATGTCCTGTATCGCCCACTCTGGATCGATGTTAAAACTCTTCCAGTATAAACTCCTCCATAGTTGTAGTGAATATCCGTCATACGCGCATCACCGCTTGTACTCCCGGTATTCAGCCAGTAACTGAAAGTGTAGGTACCCGAGGTAGACCCTATCCCCGTGAAATCCACATACCTGATACCACCGATCAGGTCAACCGCATTGCCAATGGGACCTGCAACGAGTGATGCGCCCCCATTGGTGCCGTCATAACCCATCGAGGTAGAATCAGGAAACTTGTTAATACTGTTGGTGTGATTATAGTGCCATACGCCAAGATAATTTTGGGACCATGTTGATCCATTCGTTGTGTAAACCGGTGGATTCGTATCCACCCCACCCCAATATGCCCAAATCCAGCAATTACTTCTGAACTCAGGAACCTGTACCCAGACATATGAACTGCCGCCTGTTGAGCTCCAGCTTTCAATTTCATGGTTCAGAACTAGAGTTTCGTTTGAATTTGCAAACCGCAGATCTCCGCCAACAGGAGAGGTTGCCTGGTTGGGAGAGAAGTCAGCCACTCCTTCGCTCAGAACAACGAGCGCAGGGAAATTCGTCAAAGTCTCATCCTTGTCATAACCACTAAACTGTACCTTCATCCGGTAACGCGGAACAGAAAAACTCGCTGAAGATGGAGCCCAGCAATCACCAGAGGAATTTGTTGCATAGTAACGGTAATAATACTTTGTGCCTCGCACAAGACCTATGACATTTGTAGACATATAACCAAGCGAAGGCTGCCCCATTGAGACAGGAGTATCCCATGCCGATTTATTCGTCCCACCATCAGAAGTACCCCAGTAAACAGTGACAGTAGTAGGGGTAATTCCGGTAGCTGCAAGATATCCCCGCAGGTAGGCGGCAGAGAAAGTTACGTTTGAAGCTCCGCCATCGTTATCAATCAAAGGATATGTCGTGCTTTCCACCAGACTGTTGGAACTGAAACTCGAAATCTGCCCCTGATTCATATAGCATGCCCATATCCAGTTCGATGAACGTGTTATGGTTGATATGCGAAACTCATCAAAGATACCCTCGTAATGGTTATAATGAGGACCACTAATATCACAACCAATTTTGGCAGTGCCACCAAGCCTTGTCGCACCATATGTCACATTGTTGCTGACCAGAATGCCATCAACATAAAGCGATTCATATCCACCGCCATCCGCATCAAACAGGAATGCAGCATGATGCCATCTTCCATCATTGAGGAGAACCTCATTCATATATGTCCGCCATATGCCATTGTCATAAGTACGCATACGGCCATTTTCCATGCGGATCAGCAACCTGCCATAGTTTATATCAACAAAACGCATATCGCCGTTAGGTGCATATGTTTTGAACCAGCATTCAAAAGAATAGTTCGTAGAGGATGAACTGATGCCATAGATATCGACATATTTTAAGCCGGATCGGAAATCTGCAGCACCGCCTATCTGTCCACCAGAAGTAAGAGTACCGTAATTGACACCGTCGAACCTGTACGAGGTTGAATCCTGGTAATAACTGTAGATGTTCGGCGCATTAAAATGCCAGACCGACAGGAAATTCTGCGACCATGTCGCACCATTCGTCGTACAGGAAGGCGCATTGGTATTCACTCCACCCCAGTACGCCCAGATCCAGCAATTACTCTGGAACTCCGGCACCTGGACCCAGACATATGAACTGCCATTGGTATCCCACTTCTCAATCTCATGGTTCAGGATGATAGTGTTGTTAGAGTTGGCAAATCGAAGATCGCCTCCAACAGTCGACGAGAATGACCGGTGCGAGAACGCGTTACTTCCTTCGGCGAACACAACTGCAGCAGGGAAATTGGTAAGAATCTCGGGTTTGTCATAGCCTGCGAACTGTATTTTCATCTTGTACCGGGGTGTATAGAAACTGGCTGTGGCAGGAGCCCAGCAGTCACCGTAAGTATTACTTGCGTAATAGCGATAGAAATAATTTGACGCGCAAAGCAACGGCGAAATATTTGTCGAAACAGCTCCTTCGCCTGTGACGGTCACGGTATTTGTATGGTTCCAATTCCCCTTATTTGTCCCGCCATCGCTGTTCCCCCAGTACACAGAAACCACAGGCATGGCACCACCGGTTGTCACCAGATAACCATTCAGATAGGCAGAATCAATCGTTACACCGGAAGCACCCTGACTGTTATGTATTGATGGCAACAGATTACCGGCAACCAGGCCCTGTACTCCGAAACTGCTGTTTGAAGCCTGGTTCATATAACATGCCCAGATCCAGTTCGAAGAACGTGGATACGATTCGATGCGCACTTCATCCAGGAGCCCGCGATGCGAAAATGTATTGCCATATTCGGCACCAATGGTAATCGCCGCAACACTTGAAGTTATCGGCCCGTAATCTGCAAGATAGTTGTCAATGGCACCATCAACATACAGATATCGGTTTGTACCATCATAGGTTGCATAAAGATGATGCCACTGACCGTCACCTATGGCGGCAACGCCGGGAGGATCATCCAATCCTGGAGTCCCTCTAAGCGTCCAGCAACCGGTAGATCTGTCGTTATACCTCCTGAGCGCCCAACCATAACTCTCCCCCTGTTTGGCGACAAAAGCCTGCCAACTGTTGATCCAGCCGCCCTCAACTTTTACCCAGGTGGATACAGCAAGATTTGTATAAAGGCTGAAGTTGGCGGCATTATCAACAGTTATACACTGGGAATTGAACCTCTGCGCTATTCCAATCTGCCCCTGCGCACTTAAATTTCCTCCGCCCATACCGTTATTCCTGAACGAAGTGGAATCCTCTGCGTTCGCTTCCGTCATATGCCATACACCGCGGAAATCAGTCTCCCATGCGGATCCATTCGTCGTATACGCAGCTACTGGAGCATTTGAATGTCCCCAGTAAGCCCATATCGAACAATTATTTGTAAACTGCGGGACCTGCACCCAGACATGCGACACACCATTCGTATCCCATGATTCTATCTCGTAGTTCAGCTCATTTGTGAACCCATCAACAAACCTCAAATCCAGACCTGTGGTTCTCAGCTGGCTGTAGAAAAACCCGTTAGTGCCACATTCGCTAAAGGATACGAGTGCGGTGAAATTTGTAAGAGTTTCACCCTTATCGTATCCACTGAACGTCACATTCATGCTGTACTGGTAGGAATCCAGTACTGATGGCACAAAGAGAGTCTTGAATCCGGACACAAATGGGGAATGCACCGACGCAGTCTCATTGGTGGCAATGAACAGGTAATAGTAATTCGTGTCTGAATTCAAGCTACCCAGAAGATAACTGATATTCGTGGATGCAACATTGGTCCATGACCCGACATAGTTCGTATGGGCCCACAAGGTGACATTCGTACCCCAGTCGTTGGTATCCCAGCATACGGATACATCATACTCACCATTTGACGCATATAACGTTGCCGCTAGAACAACAGAAGTTGCAGTAACATCGGAATCCGAACCATTTTTAATACCAGCCATGACAGAATAGGTATTGAAGAAACTGTTCGAAGCATGATTCATCCAACAAGCCCAAAGCCAGTTGGACGAACGCAGAATATCCGAAACACGAACCTCATCGATGATTCCTATACCATACTGACCACTATACTGGTTGTTTCCTATCATGAAGATATTGGTATTACCGGTCAGCGATGAAGAATCCAAACCACTTACCCTATTTCCATTCTTGTAAAACACACAACCTGTGGTCGTATTTTCCTCAAATGTAAACGAAACATACTGCCAGGTCTTTTCGCAAAGTTCAGCTCCAACCGAGTAGTGATCCCTTATGTTTGGTGTCGTGAAACAAAGCTCCTTCCCATTCATTCTGAACGAAATCGCACCGTTCTTCCCAACGATAGCTCTGGACCCACTCAACGAATTCGGCTTGACCCATGATTCAATTGTCAGACGAACGGGCAGATTAAGACTTGGGCCTGAACCGCAATTAATCAGGCTGTTATTATCGAACGACTGTGCGCCATCTATGTATCCGGCAACTGCAAGACTGTTGCTGGATAAACCATTATTGCCATAAGCCGTAGAATCCAGTGTATTTGTATCTTTTAAATGCCAGACCCCTTTATAGTGAGAATCCCATGCTGAGCCATTCGTTACATAGGTGGGCGTAACAGTAGCGCTTGCATTACCCCAGTATGCCCATATCGAACAGTTGTTCGTGAACTGGGACACCTGTACCCAAACGTATGAACTTCCGTTTGTATCCCATGAATCAATCTCGTAACTCAGTTCACTGGTTTCCCCTTCATCCACAAATCTCAAGTCAGTCGCCCCGGCCAGGAAATGGCTGTAAAGGAAATCAGGAAGAGTCTCATTAAGAATCACCAGCGCAGGGAAATTTGTCAGCGTTTCGGGTTTATCATAACCGCCGAATGTGATTTTCATCTTGTGATCATAATCCAAAGGATCAATCAGCCGGAGAGTCTTAAAATATTCTGCATTAGCATCCCAGACATTATTCTCGGAGTTTGTCGCACGGAACGTAAAGAAATAATCAACATTTGGAGTCAAACCAGTAACAGCACAGCTGATATTATTAGAAGCAATTCCACTGTAAGTCCCGACAAGGTTACTGCTCGCCCAGGAAGCCGGAATTGTACCGCCACTATTTGTTCCCCAATACACCCATAAATCCACATCCGCCCCTGTGCTGGTATAGAGCATTGCATTCAATACTGCAGAAGTGGATGTAATATTGGTTGCCTCAAAATTCTGTATCATCATGACCGGCGCACAGACTCCAAAAACACCGCTTGACGCCTGGTTCATCCATGAGGCCCAGACCCAGTTGGACGAATGTTTCACCGATGAAATCCGCACCTCATCCATTAATCCCAGGAATCCGGCATTCCCGTTGATATCAGCCCCTATACGCACACTGGAGGAATTCGATGACGTGTTGACCGGAGCGGCAGCCGGACTGGTAAAAGGATCTTCCCGACCATTTACATACAGGCGCAACTGGCTCCCCCCGTAAGTAAACGAAACATGCTGCCAGTTATTATTACAAAGATTATTGTTACCATTTACCCGGTCATTATTGAGAAGTGCAGCAAAAGTGTTTGTAGTATTATCGGGGGCAGTAACGGCATCATACCAGAATAAAAGAGGCACACCAACTGTATGCTCCCCTTTTGACATCAGATCGCCATCATTTGAATCAGAGGATTTTACCCACATATCAACGCTGAGGCTGGAAGCATTGTTGATTTCATTTATATTACCGAAAGAGACGTAACTGTTACCGCCGGTAAAACCCTTTCCTCCCGCAATAAACCCTGTCACGTTGGTCGCACTGGCCGCACTTCCGTTATATACGCTTGAGGCCGAATTGCTGTTATTTTCATTAAGATGCGCTACAAGCAGGAATGTATCGTCCCAGGTGGAACCATCAGTAGTATAAACTGGTGGAACTGTTGCTTCTGGATTACCCCAGCATGCCCATACGGAACAGTTGTTCGTAAATTCCGGCACCTGTACCCAGATAAAGGATGCACACGACGTTGGAGAATACGCCGTTGCAGCTTCATATGATGTCGTCAATCCGTATTTCTGGGAGAGATAGTAACCAATCTGATTGAGTTCATTACTGCTCAATACACGATCATAGATAATCACTTCTGCAATTTCACACTTTGACATTTCATTAGCAGCATTGTAACCACCCAACTCAATACGTCCGGGCTTATA
>Ga0156394_1099_pt2 | contig 32148 bp, 29 predicted proteins | sample RifOxyA3_FD_108038 | JGI IMG/M metagenome (GOLD analysis project Ga0156394, IMG submission 108038) | Lentisphaerae bacterium RIFOXYA12_FULL_48_11 | reverse complement strand
CTTTGCCAAACATCGGTTGCAAATCAAGAAGATGGACGTTCGAAATCAGTTGATTCTAAAGGGTTTTTAATCGGACAGTAGTGTGTCAGAGTTATGATTAACTTGTTTGAAATAATTATGGAACCAAAACACTCTTTTCTTTTTTGCCCAAGATGTGGCGTGAAATACCCGTCCGCACAAAACCACATATTTTTTCACTGTAACAGCTGCGGCTACTCCCTTTTCTTCAATACAGCAACAGCAGTCGCCTGTTTTGTCAGTCGCAGTAACGGACAAGTGCTGTTCATTCGAAGAGCAAAGGAACCATCGAAGGGTAAATTGGCCCCACCAGGAGGTTTCGTGGATTTCAAAGAAACCGCAGAAGAGGCTCTTCGCCGCGAAATTCAAGAAGAAGTGAATATGAGAATATCCGATATTGAATATCTTTGTACGTTCCCGAACAGGTATCACTACATGGGCCTGACATATCAGACCTTGGACATATTTTACAAGGCAAGATCAACATCCGGCAAAGCTTCCGCAATGGATGAGGTGGCAAGTATCATCTGGTTAAAACCTGGCCAAGTCAAAGCCCCGCAACTCGCATTCCCTTCAGTACGTAAGGCCTGGAAATGCTGGCTTAACAGCCTGAAGAAATCTTAATTGATTTTTAATCGGTGTACAGGACCACCAAATGCCTTTACCCTGCTTTCCGACATTACGATCAAGCCAGCTGAAGTTGTAATACCGTAACCAACTGCCGTCCTCTTCGCCAATTTCAGTAACACACGAAGCTCTTCCCAATCCTCATCTTCACCGTGAGTATCACAGAATACAGGCGCAAAGCCAAGACACGGAAAGCGTTCAGCCGTTGAATCATCATCCGAATCCGACCATTTTACCCAGGACTTTGAAAGCATTATGCTTCCAGCTGACAAACCGAAAAATGGAACGCCTTTTGCAAACAACTTCTTCAAGACGGGAACCAACCTTCTCGCTTTCAAAAGTTGCATCCCCTTCTCAACATCACCGCCACTGATAAACACGACATCCACATCACATAGTACATCCTTGGTTTGTCCAAAATCGGTTCTTGTGCGTACAACAGGCACAAGAACGACATCTCTTGCACCTGCGCCAATTAACATATCCTTAAGCCATTTGAAGAAACGCGGATTATCAGCACTAGCCGCCCCGATATAGGCAATTTTCGGAGAAACAAGGCCATAGACTTTGAATACCTTCCTGAAAAGGATCCGCAATTTGGAAAAACTTATTCCAGGTCCACCAGCAATCAGACATACAGGTTTTGCTATTATTCTTTTCATCACTCTTTTCATTCAAACATCGAATCAGAATCAACAGGAAAAGATGTCTTTGCAAGTCTGTGTTTTCCGGATACTTCGGGTATGATTATCCGCTCAAATTTGACCTTTATTCCAGCCCCCCGGCCATAAAGACGCTTCAACACCCGAATGGCTTCCTCTGCCAGGCCCACGCACGAAGACATACAGGAAACCACCCTTAACAGATAGGTGGAAGCAGAGTTCTGTTCAAGCTGATACTCCAGCACCCATGTAAGTTTATTTACGACTTTATCCAGCTGATCCACCGTAACTGCTTGTCCATTTAGCTTAAAAGTAATATCACAAACCCTGCCCTCTATAACTGCGGTATAACCGCTGCTGCGCCCACACGGGCAACTCCCAGGTTTCAGGATACGAGCCACATCTCCCACATTAAAACGGACTATCGAGAACCACTTATTACGAAACGTTGTTACAAGCAGCCGACCAACATTCCGTTTCCCTGTATATTCATTTCGAAATTGCTGAATATCAACGCGACAGAAATCGACATTCTGATGAAAGTTACCTTTCTCACACTGCATGAAAACATAACCTGATTCTGTAGAGCCATAAGAGCTGGCTATAGGCGAACTAAATGCTTTTCTGATCTGCCTCAAATGAACACGAGATGGAAATTCATAAGTAAGAACAATGAGCTTAGGGTTAAATACTTTCCTGCCATTCCTGTTTATATACCACGCAAGCCGGGCAAGAAGCGCTGGATTAGCCTCCAGGACAACCGGACAGAACAAAGCCAATTCATGGATCATTCTATCAAACAGAGCATCTGTCCAATCTGCAGCATCAATAAATTCGTTTAAAAAGAGATAATGCCAGAGCCGGCGTTTCTTCATTGAGAGCATTCTACCCGACCAGGAAATGACTCCAACAGAGATTGGACTCGCCAGGAGAGCCTCCCTTTGACGGCCTGTCGATATCCTGCGAACATAAGAATGCAGTTTCCATGAAGCCCTTTCAGATGCATCCCACCAGTCCTGATTCCAGATGAGAGTTACCTGTTCATCGGTAGTCCCACTGGTTTTGACCAACTCGATATGGTTTTTCTTGATCCCGTTGCGACAATCCCTTCCTGAAGGAACAAAACCGGCATAACCATGGTGTCTGATATCCGCTTTCGTCAGCATGGGCATTGCTGCATAACGTTCATCTATTGAGCATTCCGACCCCGGATCAAGCACTCGCCAACTCTTGTATGCCGCGACACGACTGATCGCAGTCTCCAGGGATTTTCGACAATTTGTATAATACTCAGGGGGGAATTTTGGGCACATATTTTTTTATTCGAAAATTACATGGAGCCAACGGTCGGGATCGAACCGACGACCTGCTCATTACGAATGAGCTGCTCTACCAGCTGAGCTACGTTGGCCTGAGAAAAGAACGGGCGCTACTTTATAATCCCACCACACGATGTCAAGAGAGCATCTGGATAAGTAAAGGCTCCAAAACCATTTCATCAGGAATACCACGAGAAACTAACTTTTCATGGGCATCAAGAACAGCTTTCCTGCATTTCTGCAACTGCCTGGGACTGAATTGCCTGGCCTGTTCCGCCAAAACCCCTATCCGGAATGGATGCCCGCCTCTCGGATCTTTTTCAAAATTCCGAGAGAATACGTCTTCAATCTCGGGGGGAACTGACCGCCATTGTGCCCCACCACGCGGCCCATGTCCCGCAGAGAGCCAGCCATTATCCAACCCTTCCCGGTAAATCATCAGTTCCTTCACCCTGTTTTCCAGTGTTATGATCAATCCGATTACATTCTCTTTCTGGAAAAGAAGCTGCCGTGAAACCGCAATAGCCAGCTTGAGGTCACGCCTACCGAAAGCATCAGCCAGATCCCATACAATCGCCTCACGTCCCGCCGACACGATTTCCTTGATATCATTTATTGTCACTTCTTTCTGTATCCCCATATAAACAGAAAGTTTTTCTATTTCATTTAGAATCTGCCTGGTATCTGTACCAACTTTGGAAAGAAACATGTCAAGAACCTGCTCATTCACTTTCAACCCGGCATTACGGAAGAAGTCCATTGCCACTTGCGCCGCCTGTTTATCCGCCATGTACGCCTTATCTGCCACGGCAAATTCCTGAACATTTCCAGCACCTTTACACGCCTTATAGAAAGCATATCTTTTATCAACCTTGGCCGCGGTGACGACAAGGACCTGCCCCTCTGGTAACCCTTTCTCAATCAGCCCAGCCAGATTCTCTAAGCGTTCCTTAACATCGGCATTCTTGCCGACAACATTATCATGGAGAAAATTTGCATCACGGAACCAGATAACCTTGCCGTCACCCATAAAACCAACAGTCTGAATCGCCTCCATGCACAAGTCCACGATCTTGACCCCAGATTCAACGTTTTCAGAAGCTCCATCAATGATTTCCAGCCCGAACGTTCTCTTCTCTGCAGGAACAAGGGATTCGATTAATGCCTTAGCTTTTACGGAAACAAGGTATTCATCACCAAAAATTAAATATACTGTTGCAGCCATGTCCTTCAAAATAAACGTTACACCCCTTTCCTACAAGCGGATTTTAGAGTGACAACAGAAAGAAACGGGGGTATTTTCAAGATAGTCATGAAAGAACTGTCTATCTCAAGGCTAAGAGCGCAGAAAACAAAGGAACGCGAGAAACACTCTGGGAAAATACCAGTTTCGAGAACTTCTTTCAACGATCACCCTTTCGTGGGGTTACTTATTGCTTCAGCGCTCCTGATTGCATCTGTATTCCTGCTTGGCTCCGACGAAGCACTGGAAAGCCTGTCCAAACCGGAGCTATTTCTGCCTCTGGCAGGGAAAAGCATATTTGTACTGATCAGCATGTTTGCCGCCGGCCTTTTCCTGAATATCATGCGACCGGGAATGCTGCACAGGAATTCAATGATCTTCATGTTATCACTTATATCACTCTTTGCCATAATTCCCGCGAGGGCATTATTGTCACTGGCAAGGGATGCATCAATGATTCCACTTCCCGTCGCCGACTTCCTTCTCCCCCTTGCTCTCGCCCCGCTTTTAGCCACTCTTCTCATAGACGGTGTTGTTGGTATTGCAGTTGGAGTCTGGACCAGTTTCGTGATGGCAATAATGGCCAATAACAGTTTTTCAGTCCTCGTCACCGGAATGATTGCCACAGTTATAACAGCCCAAATGGCAACAAACGTCAGAACCAGACGCAGAGTATTTACCACCGGACTGGTAATAGGGCTGGCAGAGATTCTGTGTGTCTCCGGACTGACGGCCCTGAACTGGAATGTCCCCGATGTTACCCTGGTTCTCAAACAATCCGCTGCATGCCTGGTTAGCGGCTTTTTCTCAGCCGTTCTTTCACTCATTATATTGCCTTTATTCGAGTCGTTTTTTGGAATAACAACAGATATCAAGCTCCTTGAAATCTCCGATCCAGCCCATCCCCTGCTTCAGCGACTCTCAATGGAAGCTCCCGGCACTTATCATCACAGCCTGCTGGTGGCAAATCTTGCACAGGCTGCGGCTGATGAAATTGGTGCTAATTCCCTGCTGGCAAGAGTGTCGGCCTACTTTCACGACATAGGCAAACTTGTCAAACCAGAATTCTTTGTGGAAAACATCAGATTGAGTAACAACCCTCACGATGACCTTGCTCCAAGCATGAGCACCCTTGTAATTATTTCGCACGTAAAGGAGGGTGTCAGCCTGGGACAAATCCACAAACTGCCACCTCCCATAATCAGGACGATACAGGAACATCATGGTACAAGCCTGTTGTCATATTTCCACTACAAGGCAAAATCACAGCTCCTGCTCGAACTAAACCAGGTAGATGCCATTCACAAAACCGACCAGCATGAAATTGACGAAAGTGGCTTCAGGTATCCAGGGCCCAAGCCGTCATCGCGCGAATCCGGCATATTGTGTCTCGCCGATGCCGTGGAAGCCGCGTCCAGAACCATGGAAAAAAAGAATCCGGCAAGCATGGAAGATCTGGTTAATGAAATAATCAACACCCGCCTCGAAGACGGCCAGCTTGACGAATGCGACCTCTCCTTGTCAGAACTGGCCGAAGTCAGAAGATCTTTTGTCTTCACCTTGATGAACATGTTTCATGGCCGGATCCCCTATCCCAAAGATGAAGATTGAGATAAACAACCGCCAAAAGAGTTGGCATCCAAGAATTAACAACATCAAGAAACTGATTCGCAAGTTGATGTATAAAGCAATGCCACTTTCCCCAAAACTAAAGTGGAGCGAAATATCAGTCGTCCTGATGAACGACGAACAGATAAGAGAATGTAAGACAAAGCTTTTCGATATACGCGAAATTACAGACGTAATCAGCCTCCGCTACAATCCGATGCCAGGCGAAAATAACCTCTATTCCGGAGAGATTTTTGTAAATATTCAGCGCGCAATTACTCACTCAGCCAAAATAAAACAGAGATGGACCGCATCAAAAGAACTCTCGCTTTATCTGGCCCATGGTTGTGACCACTTAATGGATTCAACAGATTATGACAAGCAAGGATATCTACGCATGAGAAGGCGGGAATTAAACTGGTTGAAGGATCTTGAAATTGCGAAACTATCAACGAACCTTCTGTAACTCGAATACTCGCATGTGTCACCAGAGCAATTAGTTTATGATGGAGAAAACAAAAGCCATTGTTTTGAGGATAACACCATACTCCAAAACATCACAAATTGTCAGCTGGATAACCCCGGATCATGGAAGGCTGACGACATTAGTCAAGGGAGCCTGTAGGCCCAAAAGTGCTTTTCTAGGACAATATGATCTCTTCTATACCTGCGAAGTCATTTTTTACAAGAATGACAGGCATACCGTACACATTATGAAAGAATGTACCCCATTGCAGAGCAGGGAAACATTCAGAGGGAACTGGAGGGCAATGATGTGCGCTTCTTATGTTTGTGATCTTGCATGGCGGGTAAGCCAGGAAAATCACAGCCAGCCTGAACTTTATGAATTGATACAATCGTCAATTAACTACCTAAGCAAAGGCAATATTAAGCCTCAATTCATCGCATGGTTTGAATTAAAGCTTATGGATATTCTGGGAATGGCCCCCCAAATTGCGCGATGTCATTCCTGTCGTAATGAAATATCCTCCACCACATTCCGGCACGTATCGTTTTATCCATCCCAAGGCATCATACTTTGTCCGGGATGCTCAGCAAAAACAGGAGAATCGGCCATTCCAGTGACACCCGATATCCTCGCAATGCTCATGGTCTGGCAAGCCAGTGACTCAGCCAAGCTGACAGGAAACACGAGAATTAGCGAAAAACAATTGGTTGCTTTGGGAAAGATACTTGGTACATTCCTCGATTATCACTTGGACTTTGTACCTCTCAGCCGAAGTATTGTGATGGACACTATCCAAGAAAAGCCTCAGGCAAAGCATAATAAACAAATACAGGAGACAGTTAATGAAGTCTAGATTTGTCGTTTTATCAGGATGTTTATCCATTTGCGCAGTACTGATTATTGCATCAGGATGTGGAAAGAAAGATGTTCCATCTTCGAAGAAGACACCGGACAAGGTTGAGCCTTCCTCTCCTGTTTTTAATGCCAGCCCCACCACCACCCCTCCACCAGTGGAAATCCCCGAGGTCATTGCTGAAGTAAACGGGGAAAAGTTCACCCGCGAGATGGCTGATACCGAACTTAACCAGAGATTATCGGGCGCCATGTCACAGATACCTCCGGAACGTATTCAGGAAATCAAATTGCGGATGATTGATCAACTGATCGAACGATTTGTTGTAAAAACCCTGCTAATGGCTGAAGTCAAAAAGGCAAATATCACAGCAACATCGGAAGAAGTTGAACAGAGACTGGCCAAAGTTAAGGAAAATCTGCCAAAAGGTACAACCTTTGAAGAAATCATGAAGAAAAATAATATTACTGAAGAAAAAGTCCGCGATGACATTGGGGCGGACATCAAGGTCAGCAAGCTGTTTGCTCCCGTTACCAACAATATAACCATTACAGACGCAGAAATTACAGAGTATACAGAAAAGAACAAGGAAGCTCTGGCTTTCCCGGAAAGCGTACATGCCCGGCATATTCTTATTGGCACGGCAAAGACTGATGACGAGAAAACAAAAGCTGACAAAAAAGCCAAGGCCGACAAGCTGAAGGAACAACTGGATAAAGGAGCCGACTTCGCCACTCTTGCAAAAGCAAACTCGGATTGTCCAAGCAAGGAAATGGGGGGTGATCTCGGAAAATTCAGAAAGGGACAGATGCTGAAACCGTTTGAAGATGCTGCATTCGGACAGGCTACCAATGTAATCGGTTCAGTAGTAGAAACAGATTTTGGTTATCACGTCATTCAGGTACTTGAGCATCAGGCTGCAGGCATGCCAACAAAAGAAGAGGTCAGCAACAATCTTAAAGCCCAGAAATATGACGAAGCTCTTCGAAAATATGTAGCTTCACTGGCACAGGCAGCCCAGATCAAAAATTATATGCCACAGCGAATGGCACCTCCCATGGGTATGCCAGGCCCCGGATCGGCACCAGCTCCAGTCCCGGCGCCAGCGCCAGATGTTAAACATTGAACCTGAAGTTGCAGATATCACCGTCTTCAATGACGTAATCTTTGCCCTTCAGTTGGATTTTGCCCTGTGCTTTTACTGCAGATTCACTGCCAGCAGAGATGAGATCATCGTACTTGATGATCTCAACTCGGATAAATCCCCGTTCAATATCTGTGTGTATCTTACCTGCCGCCACAGGGGCAACAGAACCTTTACGAATGGTCCAGGCCCTTACCTCATCTGCTCCCATCGTGTAGAATGACATCAGTCCAAGGGTATCGTAAACAGCCCTGTTCATCCTATCTATTCCCGGCGAAGAGAGCCCTAACCCTTCAAGAAACTGTTTTCTCTCTTCTGCATCCTCTATGGCCATTATTTCCTGTTCTATCTTGCAGGATATGGTAACAGGATCTACACCATCATCTTTCACATCCTTCTCATCGACATTGTAAGCCCATATCACAGGCTTCAATGTTAAAAGCCCCAAACTACGCAAGGAGGCGTTTTCCTCCTGATCAAGCTTCAAAGTGCCAGGCTTTTGTTCAGACTCTATTGCCTGCTTGCATTTCTGGAGAGTCCGTTCTTCAACAACCTGCAAATGGTTCTGACCTGCTCTTTTTTCCTTTCCTATTCTCTCGAGCCTTTTTTCCACCAGCTCCAGGTCGGCGAGCATTAATTCAGTTTCAAGATTTGCCCTGTCACGTGCAGGATCAACAGTACCCCTGGCATGATAAACAACATCAGAGCTGAAAGAACGCACAACCATGCAAATCAACTCACAACGGCGGGCAGTCTCCAGCCAGAAACGCTCATTACTCCCCTCACTTATATCCGGACACAGCGAAAACACCGTATCGGCATATTTTGTTTTCTGCGGCTTTACCATCGCGGAAATCGTATCAACCCTCGGATCACGTACAGGCGCATGACCTTCCACACATTCATCCTCTTTTCTAGATTCAGGAACATGCCGGCCTGTAAGCAACGTGAACAAAGTACGTTTACCCGCTTGAGAAAGACCAAGAAGTGCAACTTTCATAAAACATCCCTTTGATTACATAACAAAAACGGCCCTGTCCTAGCAGGGCCAAAACATCAACAACCGATTCCAACAATAACCTAACTCTGCCTCGAAATGCGAACTCTTACAAGTGACAAGAATTGCTTGCGACGCAATGTCAGCGCCATGGTCAGGAAAGTAAAGGCCAGCATCGCATACGTCGATGGTTCGGGAACCAACAAGCCAAACGAAAAATCATCCAGCCAATAATTCTGGGCTGGAAGATCCGCGGAACGGTAAACCCATATGCCAAGCTGGTCTACATCAGAAAGATCTGCCAAGAATTCCGTTTGACCGGCACCAGGAGATGTCCAGCCGCCAGACCATACCATGGGCACGGCATAATCATACCAGGTATCTATCAGGGCCGGCCCTGATAGAGAATACTTCCATGTGCGATTGCCGGTTGAACTGTAAAAGAACATGGCAAGGGTATTATTGGCCGTTGTATAATCGTCCGCATAAAAACTAAAGTTTACCTGAATATCCGAATCTACCGCGTTAAAATCTCCCAGGAAATTCCCACCCTGAGCAGAAGCCGTAGCATAGATTTTTTCATCTTCAAAATCATACGGACCAGCCCCCTGATCACCAAACATTATCCTCACAGCCGTTTCCGGCCCAATTGAATCCGTAGTCACAGCTTGCGCCCCTCCTGAAGGAGGCGAACCTGGCTGATTTGCCCAACCACTGGCTGCAAACGTACCTGAATCCCATGTTTCAGTAGTTCCAATCACTGGAACACCATACACTGGACGTAAATAAAACAGCAGGCACATCAGCAAAACACATTTAGCCTGTACAATCATTAAGTTATTATGCATGAAAATGAAATCTGATTCAACATAGTAACAGAGGAAACAGACAAAAACAGAAGACCCTAATCACTGGACAGTCTGTATCACTTCAACAAGCTTGTCATCCTTCCACAACCCTTTGAACTGACGGCCGTTAGGATATACACAAACACCTTCTCCGCTTTTCTTGCCTTCCTTGAAAGCGCCGACATATTCCTCGCCGCCGGGATAAATATATCGGCCCTGACCATGCCTTTTATCATTTTTAAAATCGCCAATATACTTGGCTCCATCAACAAAGAAATATATCCCCTTACCATTCCTTAAGTCTTCCTTGAAATCACCCTTGTATATATCGCCATTATGAAAGGAGAGAATACCATTCCCATTTTTTAATCCATTTTTAAAATCCCCGGCATATTTATTTCCATTCTGGTACAACATTGTTCCTTTGCCAATCATCACATCGTTTCTGAAATCACCAACATACTTCTCGCCATTCCGGAAGACAAAACTGCCTTTGCCGTCTTTCATATCATTCCCAAACTCGCCCGTATACCTGTCGCCATTGCTGTAATAGTAAACACCCAACCCGCTCTTCATGTCGTTACGAAACTCGCCTTCATACCTATCTCCGTTCCGGTAATAGTAAATCCCCCTGCCGTTAAGCAACCCCCCTTTGAATTCCCCCTCGTACTTGTCACCACCGGGAAAAGTCACAACAGACACTTCACCTTTCGACTGAACACCGGCAAGAATATTTGTTTCCTTGAGAGATACAACTGCATCAAAAACACCGACCGTTGAGATAGATGTGATATCAATGTCCGGCGCATCGACCTTCTCAGGTTTCGATACCGACTCATTATCCACCAGTGTTGGAGCATTTATATAACTCCTTGTTGGACCTGCCGATGTCAGCAGCGCAGAGTACTGCTTTTTCATTTCCTCCAACTCCTTGTCCTTCGCCTCAAGCATCCTCTGCATTTCCCGCATTCTAGTCTCAAGTTCTGAAAGCACTTTTACATCCCTTGCATTAAGAGACTCCACCCACCTGCTGAAACGTTGAAGATCAGTCTTAAACAACCTGTTTTCTTCGGTACGGTTATTATCTACACTTTTGACCAATTCATTGAGCTGGCTATCTTTTGCTTCAAGCGTGCTCAGCTTGTTGGATATACCGATCACCTCGGCACTATATGAAGCAACCTGTGCTCTTATAGAATCACTGATATCCACGGCTTTCCGTGAATTCTGATAAAGGAAGGTTCCAACAAGAATAAACAGGACAAGAATGATTAAAGCCGCAAACACAAACACTGTACTCATCCAGAACAAGACCCTGCGGCTGCGCTGCTGCTCTGTTTCTATATACTTCTGAACCACACCCATGGTCACAACGGGATCAAGAACCCTTGGCAGATGCTGCCCAGCCGGAGTTGTTAATTCACCTTCTTCGGCATAGTTGCCTTTAAAACTGTTATCCTGCTCATTCATCGTTCTGTTAACAATACTTGTTGGCTGCCAGTTGTCAAATTGAGATTCGCGGACAAGACGGATTACTGCTTAAAGCTTCGGTGGTGAAGAAGCCTGAGGAGGTCCAGAAGATACCGGCACTTTGGATGTGGTACCCTCATCCACAACCATCACCTTGGTCAGCAACATGGAACCAGTTACAGAATTCCTTGTTTTCCCCGGAATAATATTCAATCTGACAACTTTGGCCATTCCCGGCGATGAGTCTATTCTATAAATAAAGCCTATTAAGTCCTTCATTTCAGCATCAAATTTTGTAATTTCCACAACGTATTCATCGCAGAATGATTTCGGGCGTGCCTCACGCTGATCCATGGCATTTATAACAACCCCTGACTTTTTAGCTGCATCATACAGTTCAGACTTCATCTCAGCTATGGCTTCGGCAGGTGATGCCGCTTTGACAATCGTACTGCCTATCCTTTCGTACTCAACCTGAGCTTCTTTTTCCCTGGAGAGAAGGCGCAGGGCATAGTCGCGATCATCTTTTGACTGTTCAATTGCTGAGTCCATTTTTGCCAGCCTGGACATAATGGAACTGACAACAAACCGGTCCATCAGCGCGCTGAAAACAAAAATAGTCATCAACGCCAGCATCATTTTTTCCCGCGGCGATAACTTATCAAGTTTATCAAGAAGCGATTTCATTTATCGAGAGCACATTCAATCTGAAACTTGAATATCGCCCCTCCCTCACCTTTTTTTGTTGTATCCTTAACATCCTTGAACAACTGAGATTTCTCAAGACTGCCAACAAACATCTGAACATCCTCTATTGATCCACCTTCACCATTAATCAAGACCTGTGATTTCTCCTTCTCAAGATCAAGCCCCAGCAATTCAAGGGTGACAGAAGGAGGGACCAGCTTATGGATTTCCGATATCAGATTAACCATGGTGAACTTTGCGTCATGGCGCTCACGACTGACTCTGATCGTTTCCAGCATTTTACCAACCTTTTTCACTACTGGATCACGATCCTTCAATTCGTTATCTATCTTGGCAAGCGTATCTCTTTTGAAATACAGCTTCGTGGTTCCATAGAACGACACTGTCACAAGCAAAGTCATTACGAGAATACCAAATGCCGTCAGCACTTTTGCCTTCTGGATCAGACTCCGCCTGAGCAGTATGGAATCGGGTACCAGGTTAAATTCCAGATTCTCTGGAGCAAGCGCAGCGCCAATCATAGTCGTAAGAGAAACTGTCCTGTATTCTCCAGAACTCATAGTTGGTTCAACCGGAACTTTTGTCATTGCCTTCAGGGAATCTAGGGCCTCCGCTGATAAACCAAGCTGCCCCCCAAGATAATCCTTGAGCTCCGGTATATTTATTCCGGCCCCGGATATCACAAGCCTTACCGGCGACTGACCATGTGACTCGTTCTGGCACATTTCCAAAGACTGCCTTAATTCCCTCGCCAGCTTGTCTTTCCATGTCCCATAATCTTCAAGCAACTGACTTGCGCCGATCAGGATACTCCTTGTAAACACAAGTACTCCTCTACTTACGACTGCAAAATCGGAATATAAAGCATCTATATCCAGGACTGCAGTAACTTTGTCAGAGCCTCCCATTGAATGCCGGCACCAGTTCAGCAATCCCTCGGATGAAACAGACATTCTCTGAACTTCCACCCCAGCCTCTTCAAGCACACTAAACCGCTGACGGAGCACTCCCCTCTGGACAATGACCAGCATAACCCGACTGTATCCACTTCTGCCGGAACCGAGGATTTTGTAATCAGAAACAATCTCATCCTTGGAATAAGGCGTCTGTTTTCCAACCTGAAGATCGACCATATCAGCAATTTCGTGAGGATCCGTGGACGGAAGTTCCAGCATTCTGAGATTCACCGCCTGCCGGGGCAGGCAGGCAATTACGGGCATCCTCGAGAATTTGTACTGCTTGATGGAACGTGATATCAGTTTGGCAAGATCAGCACCGGAAGAACCGAAATTCTCCACGCACAATTTTGAAACCGCAACGCCTCCCCTGGATGGAGCCGATTGCATCATCTTGAGCCAGTCGTTTCCAATTTCAACAATAACCGACGGACCTGAATGTTTCCTGGTACTATTAGAACTCATGCCAATACAACTTTACTCCCTGTTGCCGATCAAAAACAAATTCAATACGCCTGTCATCCATAATACTTCCTGGAACCCTACCGCCGGCAATCCCCCCGAAACACGAGGATCTTATTGTAAGATTACCCATCATACGGGCAAGGATTGTTTTTTCTATAGGCGTAGTTTCAACAAAGGCATTCAAGCGACTCAAAATGGATGGATCTACAAATGCATTACCACTCGCCCTGAACCTGCCTATCTTATCAACCAACAACCTGCAAGCTGTACGATCTCCACCCCCACCAGCTTCGGCCGCACAAACCAGAACCATTAAATCAGCCGTATTAATGTTTATTTTACCCGTTCCAAACATCGTTATATAGGGCTTAATTTTCTCAAAAATAACCGCTGTTAACCCCTTTATAAGACGCAACTCATGCAGTGACTGAAAATCACCATTATGACATGAATACGGCTCACTTAACGCCGCATAGTAGCTGTTCTCCGCTCCGCCTGTCAACACCACGTCATCGACATCACGCCAGTCAACTATGGCTGAAGCAACATCTGAAGCTGTCATTGAATCGACTTGCGCGATATTCTCCATCATCGCCTTAAGCATGGCGAGCGATGCCTTATTTATATTTATTTTCCGCTCTTCGTCATACATGCCATAATTTGTAACCGATCCTCCAAGGGTAGAAACAGAATCATAATATACAGAAAAATTTCCCTTGTCCTCGCCAATGGAAACTTCACGGAACAACTCTTCACTTGAGCCCCATGGCTCATTTATACTGTCCCAAGCATTGGAATCACTCTTTGTTTCAGTGATTGCCATCTCAATACCGGCCCTGGCCAGGTAATATGCCTTTACCCTGTTCTTTATACCGGCTGCAGCCCTTACATTAGAAGCGACAAGCCCTCCTACCGCAACAGCGAGCGTAGCAAGAAAGAAAAGAACCCACACAGTCATAACCAGTATGCTGCCGCGGATATTTGCCGTTTCTCGCCATCTAATATACATAACCATCCTGCTAAGGACCCGATTTTACTGAAGTAACAGAATTCGATTGCTGAACCTGCTCTGGCAAAGGAACTCTGGCAGCTGGAACCATGATCGTTCTTTTTATTACCAAAGGACGTTTATCATCCGTATCAAATGCCAAATCCATGGTCACAGCTCCCGGAAAGTTAGTAACATTGTTCCAATCTTCTTTCCATATCCCTATACCGTCACCTTTACCCGGCAGCTCGAAATAACTAAAACTCATATCACTCACACCTGTCAGCACTCGTTCCGCCTCGCCATCAAGCGGTTCGCTTGCCGGAAATATCCATGACTTGCGAAAAAGCATCTTTTTCTGTGCATCATAAAAGTACTTAATGGTACCTATCCCTGGCATTTCCTCATCATCACTGACAGGGTTAACCAAACCAGGAAAAGCAACCTCTCTTTCACCACCATAAAAAGGGATGGAGTACAAACGAAATGTATTTGCTATGTCCCTGTGAACAGTCTCGAGTTTAATCATGGCGTCAGACTCTACGCTGCCATATTTCCTGGCATAATCCCAAGTCCTTACCCCCGCAATCAAACACGATGTAACCGCAGTAATAACAACACCGAGGATTACGGACACAACAAGGAGCTCAACAAGAGTAAATGCATTTCGAGCGACGCGACAGAATACCTGACACTTCTTTTCCTGGCCAAAAAAATGATTTATCACCTGCATATCTTGTCCTGCAAACGCCATCAGCATTAAATAATTTATTGTTTCGGTTTCTCGATTCTGAGGTATGTGGAAATTGAATACCTTCTTGATGCACCTTCCCGCCAGACAGCCAGGTCAATCTGGTTGAGCATTGCAGAATCCAGGCCCGGCACAGACAAAGAAGAAACATCAATAACCTTGCTGTCCCACCTGTAACCGACATTGTCGCCATCAAACCCACCTGCAGAATAATCCTCTTCCAGCCTGCCGGACGTTACCGCCGAGAGCTCTATATCCGTCATTTTCTGTATAACCAGCATGCTGGACCGTAGTGCATCCCTTGCCGCCCCTAGAGCAGCTAAGGAAACATTAAAAGCCTCCAGGACGGAAATAATACCAACGGCAAGAATTACAACTGCAATCAAAACTTCAGGGAGAGTGAAACCACGACACGATGATTTCACATTAACAAAAGCAGGATTGTCTTTTCTTTTTTTCACCTGCTGTTATTTCTGTTGTTCCCAGTTGGTAACATCATCTTCAGCACTTGCTTCATCAGAACCCTTGGACCATATATCAAACTCACCAGCATTCCTTTGGCCTGGATACTTGTATTCATATTTGCGTTTCCAGGGATCAAATGGCTTGTTCTCAAGGTACGGACCTTTCCAGTTCCGCGCCGATGCCGGCTTGGTCATAAGGGCATCCAAGCCCTCTTCCGTTGATGGATATCGATCATTATCCAGCTTATAAAGTTTAAGAGCTGTAGTAATGCCGGCCATGCCACCCCTGGCTATGTCTTTTTTGGCCTCCTCGGCCCTGGGAAGGAGCCTGGGCAGAACCATACCAGCCAAAGCAGCTATTATAATAACCACAACCATCAATTCTATCAGTGTAAAACCTGCATTCTGACGTTTCATGATCATTTACCTGCCTCCTGCTGTTCCATCACATATTGCTTCCAAGCCTTTTCTAATTCATTAATATTACGCAACGATTCAGGATAAGCAAATCTTAAAGAATCATCCATACCCCGCCCATCACGAATCTCTCCGCAGAAAGTCCTGAATTTACCGGAACCATACATTTTTACGAGGAAACCAACCATACTCATCGCCTGCCGATAAAAGTTTATCGCCTGCCCCGATGCAATAACCTGCTTCACATCCATCACCATAATCTTACTGAAAGGGATATACTGATTATTTACGGCAAGTTTTCCGGCATATCTCTCCCAGTTTTTGCGTTTTACAGGCTCTTCCCATTGAGCGACACCTTCATTTAGCCAGAGAGGTATATCACCCTTAAAGCCTATAAAGTCTCTGAATATCAGATGCGTCATTTCATGGGGTAATACCGAATCCATGAATGCCTCATCACCCGGAAATGTTGATATCGCTCTCTTACTGAATTCAGCCTTACCAATAGCCCATTCTGGCGCACCCGTTGCTTTGATAAATTCATTTTTCGAGGCATAAATAAAAATCCTTGTCCTGTTTTCCCATAACCAGAAATTGTCATAACGGGTAAACCCCAGATCTTCCGTAATACTGTTGTAATATTCTTCGGCTTTGCTGGCCACTTTTTCGGCAAAGGATAAATCGCTGCGATAATGTACAAGAAAATGCTTACCTTTGATCACCTGCCATTCCGGAGTTGCAGCAGAAAGATATTCTGCAGCGGCAAAAAGAAAAACAGCAGAGAAAAGAGAGAAATGATAATTCCGATGTAACATTTGATCAGCGAACAATTGTACTTAATTCAAAAATCGGAAGCAGCATTGCGGCAACTATGAAACCTACAACCAGACCAACTATCAGTATAAGTATGGGCTCAAGCAGACTGGTGGCCAGCCTGCTTTGTTGCTCCACCTCTTTCTCGTAAAAAGAAGCAATCTCCATCATGGACTCATCAAGCTTGCCCCCCTCTTCCCCTACAGCCGCCATATTAGCCACAAAAGCTGGAAAATAAACAGCCTTCCTGAGTCCCGCCGAAACCGACATTCCCTGAGTAACAGTCCTTTTACGGATATCCTCAACCTCTTCCCTGAGAATTGAATTATTCAACACACTTCCACTCAGGGACAACGCTTTCTCAATGGAAATGCCCGCCTGTATCAGGAGTGAAAGAGTTCTTGCAAAACGTGCAATCTCCGACTGTCGTATAAAACGACCCAACAGAGGAAATCCCAGCTTCATCCGGTCAATCATCGTACGCCCTTTTTCAAAAGCCGCCAGTCTTTTAAATACCGCCACAAACAGCCCGACACCAAGAACCAGCCAGTACCATGATTCATGGAAGAAGTTACTTAGACCTATGATTATTTTCGTCGGGACGGGAAGCTTATCATAACCGTAATCCTGGAAGATACTCGCCACGCGCGGCAGAAAGAAAACCAGGAGGACAAGTACAGTTGCTATACCAACGATAATCACCAGAATTGGATATGCAACCGCAGATTGAACCTTGCGCATTACCTCCTCCTCCTTCTCCCTGCTCTCTGCAAGACGCACAAGAATGACATCCAGAACTCCTCCAGACTCGCCGGAACGCACCATGTTAACGTACAATTCAGGAAAAAGAGAAGGATACTTCAACAACGCATCTGAAAGCATACCTCCATCCCTGATGGTAAGTTCGAGTTCCTTGACAACTTTTTGAAAAGATCTGTTCTCAGTTTGATCCGCAATTGTAGACAAAGCTCTAAGGATCGGAACGCCTGACTTGATAAGACTGGCAAGCTGTCTTGTAAACATAGTCACTTCACGAAGGCCAATGCGCTGTCTCCAGAATCCGGAACGATCAGCCGAGATACCCTTTTCACGAACCCATATCGGGCTGTATCCCATTGCATCCAAGCGTGTCACAGCTTCAGAATGAGACCCTGCATCCAGTTCACCTTCAAGAGTTTTAGAAGGTCCATCTTTGGCTTTATATATGAATTTTGTCATTGCTACCGAATCGCATCATCACAAACGGATAAATAACAAGAGCAAGGTCAATATCTACAAACTCGTGACACGCAGAACTTCCTCGGCGGTGGTTATGCCTTGCGCAACCTTATCCCAACCATCCTGATAAAGCGTTCTCATGCCGAGTGAGTCAGCCTTTTCGCGGATAAGCTTGGCAGAAGATCTTAAAAGAATAAGTGGTTGAATTCCTGATTCGAGCGGCATTATCTCGCTTATTGCCACCCGACCATGATAGCCGCTGTTTCTACAACTTGCACATCCCCGGCCATGATACAACTGCCGTCCCTCAGATTCATAACTCTCGCGACAATCAACACAGATCACCCTGACCAACCTCTGCGCCGTAAATGCAAGAACCGTCGACGCTATCAGGTAAGGATCAATCCCCATGTCAATCAGCCGTACGGCTCCTCCTGCGGCATCGTTGGTGTGGAGTGTACTGAGCACGAGATGTCCCGTCATTGCCGTTTGAACAGCAATCTCTGCGGTTTCCCTGTCGCGAACTTCGCCTACCATCATAACATCCGGGTCATGCCTGAGCATACTCCTGAGAGAGAGGCCAAAAGTCAGACCAATCTTATGGTTAACCTGCGTCTGAGTAATACCCTTCAACTCATATTCCACCGGATCTTCTATTGTAATGATCTTTCTATCCCTGGTATTCAAACGGCTGAGACACGCATAAAGTGTTGTACTCTTGCCACTGCCGGTAGGACCGGTGACAAAAATTATTCCATGCGGATGCGTTATGAGCTTTTCAAACATTTCGCGATGATCGACGGAAAGCCCGAGTTCCTTCAGGTCAAAAAGCATGGATGTCGGCAATATCCTTACTACAATATCCTCCCCGTGCATCGCCGGAATAATAGAAATACGCATATCATATTCCCGGCGACCAATGTTAACCCTGCACCGCCCATCCTGGGGAAGACGCCGTTCAACAATATCCATCGCTGACATCAACTTGATACGAGAAACTATCGCTGGATAAAGAAGCCTTATGTTCTTTGGAAGATGCGTATCATAAAGAATGCCGTCTATCCTGCGCCTGACAACGATATCATCGCGCTGCACCTCAAAATGAATATCAGTTGCACGATCGTTTATAGCCTCCTGAAATATCTGATTTACCAGCCTGACAACCGATGCGTCTTCCGCCATTGTTTCAAGGTCATGCGATACATCCTGCGCTTCGGATTCATCGCGATCGGGGTTGCCGGTAAGAATCTTTTCAACGGTATCCGCACCCACACCGTAATACTTTCTCAACGCCTCGAGTATTTCACCACGGCATGCCAGTACACGTTCCACATTATAGCCAAGATTAGCCTGGATATCTTCCGCCGCCGACATATCAAGTGGACTGGACACAGCCATGGTCAAAATACCAGACACCAGCTTGACCGGCATTATGCGGTAATGTGACGCCAGCTTGGCAGAAACAGCCTTAACTGCAGACATATCAATCGGAACCTTCTTAAGATCGACAAAATCCAGTCCATGCTGTTCGGCCAGTACTTTAAGAAGTTCCGGCTCCCTGATAAACCCCCGCTCAACGAGAACATCCTGTAGAGGCTTGAATGTAGTCATGGATATCTCGATTGCTTCTGTCAGCCTTCCATCTGAAAGAAGCTTTTTTTCAAGAATTATCTGTTCAAGCTTTTGCATAATACACCGTTTTTCACGAAAACTACGGCAGTAAAACATCCAGCCGTAAATAGAATCTTACTTATTCAAACTTTCCAATCATGTAAAACTCTTCTTCCGGACGATCATCAGTTTTCCCGTCCATGATTTTTTCAACGCAATCCAGAGTCTCTGCCGTCGTTACATACTGACCCTTCTTCCCGATGTAGGATTCGGCCACGAACATCGGTTGCGTCATGAAAGACTGAAGTTTTCGAGCTCTTTCATAGAGTGTTCTATCAGCCTTCGACAACTCATCAATACCAATAACTGCAACTATACGCCTGAGTTCCTCGTACTTGGTAAGAATCCTAAGAAGTTCCTGGGCCAGGCTGAAATGACGCTGTCCAACAATCGCAGGATCAAGATTTGAACAGGACGATGCCAGCGGATCTATTGCTGGATAAAGACCCAACTGAGTTCTTTCACGGGAGAGCACCATGACCGCATCAAGGTAGCTGAATATTGCCACCACAGCAGGGTCAGTCGTATCATCAGCAGGAACATATACCGCCTCAAAGGCTGAGATTGACCCCTTTATTCTTTCATGGACATCTCCCACTTCTGAACTCAATGTCGGCTGGTATCCTGTTTCAGACGGTGTTCTACCAAGCAGGGTAGAAATTTCCGACCCAGCCTGGACAAACCTGAAAACATTATCCATAAACAGAAGCACTTCCTTGCCTTTGGACTGCAGGTATTCAGCCAGTGTTATACCGGTAAGGATTATATTAAAACGCGCACCGGGCGGTTCATCCATCTGTCCGAACGCCATCATGATCTTATTGAGAATGCCAACCTGCTCAAATTCAAAATACAGTTCGTTACCCTCACGGATACGTTCACCAATACCGCAGAACACGCATGCACCGTCATGCTCTTCAACAATGTTGTGTATCAATTCCGAGATAAGAACGGTTTTACCACAACCTGCACCCCCTATGACGCCAGTCTTGCTGCCTCTAACAACGGGAAAGAGTAGATCAACTATCTTTATCCCGGTTTCGACGATGTCAGCCTTATTCCCCGCAATATCACCAACATTGACCGCCATCCTGGTAACATCCTTGTGGATGGGCGACCTCATCGTTGCATTGATAGGACCTTTACCATCAATAGGGTAGCCCATCACATTTATAATCCGCCCGAACAACTCATCCCCAACAGGAATAGTCAACGGAGTTCCGGTTGCCGTGGCAACCGCATTACGCTGCAGGTTCAGTGTTGATGTCAAAGACACACACCTGCCAATATTTCCTTCGAGATGTTCAGCGACAAGAAGGATAACGTCACGCTTATCAAAAGTCCTGGTATAGATAGTCTCGTGCATATCCGGCATGTCTTCTACACACTCGAATTTAATATCCACAACAGGCCCCTGTACGCCAATGACTTTACCTTTTTTCTCTCTGGGTTGTACCGCAACTTCTTCAGTCATAAATCCCCCTCTCCGGGATTGTATTTCTCACGCAGTCAATAAGTCCCAACACAATGATTCAGGCGGAAAAAGTGAAGCTCCCAGCGGCAAGCCGCGGGACATCCCGCCAACAAAAGCGGGATCAGCGGAACTCCGCCGTCTTGTCCGCCGTAGTCCATCTACGGACGAAGGCGGAAGCCTTGACCCGTCTTCATCCATACTATACCTTGTTTGCCGCGCCATCTTGGCCCGCCGAAGTCCGTCAACTGACGGACGAAGGCGGCTCATCCCGCGTGCCAAGGCACGGGGCATTTTGGCGAAGGCGAGTAAATCATGCAGCGGACTCTGCAAGCACAGCTGCATCATGTTTTGCCTTTTTCCGTTTCTTCTTCTCTTTTCCACCCTTTGCTGCAAAAGTTTCTCGCATGCCCTTGTCGATTAATTCATGGGTGGCCTTCGAGCATTTCTGCTTAATCTTTTTATATTCCTTGGACACCTTCTGATGACTTCCTTCAAGATGCATAGCTCTGGCAGAAAACTCCGCCAGCTTGCTGTCCTCGAAAACCTCGTAAAGTTTCGTAGTAACCCACACTCCGGCAAGGTATTCGATCATGTCAGAAAAGGAGGACTCCACCACAACCTTCCCGGCCTCTGCTATCATCCCCTTCTCATTGATCTTCTTTGCAATCTCGCTCTGTGAATTCTTGTTGAATAACTCATCACACGGAAGGATGCTGATGACTTCGATGGTCTGGGAAGTAAATGAAACCGGTTTAGGATAGGCAATCAACACCTTCCCCATCCGCTTTGCAAGAACCTCACCTACCAGGTATTCCTTGATCTCAAGAGACTGCTCATAGATCGTAGTCTGGTTGATACCAGCGAAATATTTAAAAGGCCTCTTCATGTCGGTTATAACATTAGCACCCTTCTCGCCAATTACTACAAGAGAAACTTTCTCATTCGGCAGGTCTCCCTGTGCGGCAAAAGCCGCCCTCATAACACCCTGGTTCAAGCCGCCCATGAATCCTGAGTCTGAAGTGATAATTACTATACCAAGCCTGTCCGTAGCGACCCTCACAAGAGGGTCGTCAACATCAACAAGATTAATCACCCTGAAGAATCCGGAAAAAGCCTCCATAAAAGGACCAAATCGTTCCTTTTCTTTCTCCATGATGTGATACTGAGACCCGGCGACGTTCTTTAACGTCTCCACCATGTTCAGAAGTTCCCAGTTGAACTTCAATTCTCTTCTCAATTCATTGAGTTGCATAGTTGCAAACTGTTCCCGGGTACAAACAACTTAAAATTTGATATTCTTCTTCACCTCGACTGCGGCTTCATTAAATCTATTCAGCAGACTTCCATCAATTTCAAGACTGCCAAGCTTCAAAACGACACCGGCAAGAAGGTTCTCATCAATCTTCTCCTGGATTTTTACCTTGGCCCCGAATTTCTCATCCAAAAGTTTCTCAAGTCTGACTTTTTGCTCCGGCGCAATAGGCCTGCTGGACTTGAAATCGGCCGTGGAAGCATCCACCGTAATACTGGAAGAATCTATCTGTTCCAGTGCATCAAGCAGTTCGTCAATGAATTTACCGTCTATCTGTTCTGCAAGTTCATCACTAAACACAAGCTTGAATACTTCACCACCGTAATTGACGGCCTTTTCCTCCATATCCTGGACTATCTGCTGCCGGATTTTCTCCTCATTCTTCTTAGCCTGATCAATTACCCGTTCGCCTTCTTTCTTTGCATCAGACAAGACCTGTTCCCGCATCTTGGAGACTTCCTTCTCTGACGCCTCTCGATGCTTCTGCAACTCCTGTTCCGCCTCTGTTTTCTTCTTGGCAAAATCCTTTTCGTGCTCCTCAATATCGCGGCGGATGGCTTCTTCCTTCTTTCGGACATCCGCCTCTACCTGCCTTATGCGCTCCACAGCACTCATGGTATCGCTCAAAAGCAATCGCCTGATAACAATAATTATCACAACCAGGATAACCACATGTGATATGACTATCGGCAAGAGTATTCTCAATATATCCATGTCTCAATTTCCCCGTTCTCGTTGTCGTCACACAAATTCATTCAATATTTATGTACTCAATCCTTATGCAACCTCAACCACGCCCAAAAAGCTGAAACAGAATCAACAGCGCAATAACAGCTATCGACTCGGCGAAAATAAGCGCAATTATCATTGCCTGCAGTATTTTCGGAGCTGCAGACGGATTCCGTCCCAGCGCCTTGATACTTGCATAGCCTATAGCCGCAATCACAGTCGAAGGACCTATGATCGTGACAAACATTACCAGAAATATGACAAAACTCTGCAATATTATTCCTCAACCAGGATAACGCATTCGTTATTATCGAACTTAACCATCCCCTTTTTTATAGGAATCACCTTATCCCAGTTAATTATTACCTTGCCAGGCCTTAAAAGACTGACTATCGGAACATGATAATCCATAAGCTCAAATTCCGCCATATCGCCTGGCAAAAAAACATTTTTCGCTTCTCCCTCAAACACAACATGCTTAGGATTTAATATCAGAACCTTCATCCCTGAAAAAATACTTCCGGCATTGAATTTTCCATTTTACCGCTCATCATCATTTCTGTCCGCCAAAATATGCCTGCATGACCTGATCCAGCCCCCTGTCCACCTCGACGGTCATCTGTCCGCTAGCCTCGATCTCTCTCAACAAAGAGGCATTCATATCTTTCGCAAAAGCAAGGATCTCATGCCTGAACTTCTTCCTCTCATCGTCAGCAATATTCAGGAGCAGATTCTTCTGGAGGGCATAAAGAAGAAGAACTTCTTCGCCCAATGATACAGGAGCATACTGTCCCTGCTGAAGAACTGTCATCATCGCCTCACCTTTCTTCACCGTCTTCTCAGCTTCGCCGGTAAGACCTGATTGAAGCTTGCTCAGCCGCATGATTTCCATGTACTGAGCATACTCGGCACGAAGACGTCGACTGAGGTCCTTGAGGATCGGAGGCTGACATCGACCCCCGATAATTGAAAGCGAAAGCGTGAAGTCAATGGCAGGCCTGAAGCCTTCCGCAAACAGCGCATTGTTAAGATAAATCTGGCCATCACACATTGAGGCAAGATTTGAAGGAATATATCCGGTAAGATCCCCTTGCAGCGTTTCCGCTATACCAAGGAACGTCATTGAACCGCCGCCGTACTGTTCATTAAAGCGGCCCGCCCGTTCCATCAATTGAGTCTGCACATAGAAAATATCGCCGGGATACGCCTCGCGTCCGGGCGGCCTGTCAAGAAGCAGCGAAAGCTGCCGGTACGCCCAGGCATGCTTGGTCAGATCGTCAAATACAACAAGCACATCCCTGCCCTTGAAAGCAAAATGATCGCCAAGAGAAGCGGCAGAAAACGGTACAAGATACTGTTCACCCACAGGGGAATTATCTGTAGCCACCACGAGAACGGTATACTCCAGAGCCGCATTGTCATGCAGAATGGTTATCACCTTCTCAAGAGAAGACATGGACTTTCCGACACAGCAATAGATGCAAACCACATCGCGGCCCTTCTGATTGATGATAGCATCAACTGCGATGACCGTCTTGCCGGTCATTCTGTCGCCGAGAATTAGCTGCCGTTGCCCCTTGGCCAGCGGCACCATCACATCAACAATCTTGGTACCTGTCGAGAAGAACTTGTCTACGGGAGCCCGTGCGATAATCGGTGGTGAATCCTTGAATATCGGAAAATGGTTCTCCGCAACGATGGGTTCCCCTGAATCACAGGGATCCCCCATGGCAGTAACCATTCTACCCAGGAAACTATCTCCAACCGGAATTTTGAAAGGTTCGCTCTCGCCAATAATTTCCTTGCCTAGCCTGAGTTTTGACGGATCGCCAAGTACAAGGGCGAGCACATCCGTCTCGTCGAAACCCATGATTATGCCTTTTACGCCATCGCCCATTTCCACGATCTGGCCGTTCATACATCCGGGCAAACCGTCGATACGGACAATAATTTCCTTTATGTCCTTGATCCGGCCCTTCTCCTGGACCTTCATCTTAAACAGCGGAACGTGAGAACCTGGTGAGCTCTTCATGCAAGCCCTCCTTGATCTTGTCCGTTAACTGATTGTTTGTAATAAGGTCCTCGATAATTTCCGGCCTATTTGCCCGCACCTGTTTTACGAGCCGCGCAAGAATCCCCTTGACCTCAACAGGCTCAGCTTCGGCAAGAAACCCGTTTTGCAGCGCAAATAGAATAACCACCTGCTCTTCCATGGCCACCGGCTTATTTGGATCCTGTTTCAGAACTTCCTCGAGCACTTTTCCGCGCTTCAAACGTTTTTCGACATCAGCCGAAACTCCGGCTTTTATTCGCGTAAGTCGTTCCAGTTCCTTGAACCTGACAAATTCCAACTGGAGCATTCCCGTGAGTTTTTTCATGGCAGGCCACTGAACCCTGTTACCAATACGGGAAACAGACAGACCCATGTCAATGGCCGGCTTGAACCCCTCGCTGAAGAGCGGCGTACTCATGTAAATCTGACCATCCGTCATTGAAATGATGTTTGAAGGAATATAGCCGGCAACATCGCCCTGCTGGGTTTCCACAACGGGCAGATGTGTCATGGAACCGCCTCCATTTTCGGCATTCAGCTTCCCGGCGCGCTCGACGAGCTGGGAATGTATGTAGAAAATATCTCCAGGATAGGCATCACGGCCGGGAGCACGCTCCAGCAGGAGCGAGATTTGCCGATATGCCCATGCATGCTTGGTAAAATCATCAAAAACAACCAGCACATCCTGTCCCTTGTGCATGAAATACTCACCCATGCTCGCTGCCACATAAGGCGTCAGGTACTGCTGCCCCATCGGGTCGGAAGCCGTGGAAGCCACAATCATTCCATAACTCCATACATGGCCTTCCGTAAATGTGTCTATTATCTTGTTAAGCGCCGCTTCTGACTTCCCGACCATGCAATATATACAAAAAACATTTTTGCCACGCTGGTTAAGGATCGCATCCATGCAAACCGTAGTTTTCCCGGTCATACGGTCACCGATTATAAGCATTCTCTGGCCCTTGCCAACGGGGCGCATCATATCAATAATCTTTGTGCCGGTCTGCATAACCTTCACAAGCGGGATTCTTTCGAGCACACCAGGGGCCCGTCCGAATATCGGAAATCGTGCAGATTCTTTGACCATAGCCCCGCCATCTATCGGTCTGCCAAGCGCATTAACACGGCGTCCTATGAAATTTTCACCAACGGGCACCCGGAACTCATCCAGGGTGGTAATCACATTATCTCCCGGCTTGATCGGAGCCCCTTCATGAACCAGGAGCACAAGCACATAATCAGGATCAAATCCTACAATTACCCCCTGTGCAGACTGGCCGATATTAACCAGCTGACCATTCATGCAGTTGGTTAACCCCGTAACATGAACAACATCCTGACGGACTTCAGCTACTTTGCCGTGTTCCTTGAGTTGAAGAAGATTGATTTTGAGTGCCGCCATCTAAGTACAAACCCCTGGGTTCAAGTATTCTCGTCAGTAATTTTTTCCGCCTTGGTCTTACCATACCAGCGGAAGAAGAATACTAAACTCAGAAAGGCAAGAAAGCCAAGGATAATCCATATGATCATCCAGGTCGTTTTGGGATTTGGCGGCGGAGCATTGAACCCGACTTTAGGTTCAAAAGGTTTAAGCGCCGTCTCTACGCGGTTTATTTTCTGCTCGATGACATCCAGCTTAGATGCCTGGTGACGAAAAAAAGCCACGTATTTGTCGTTAAGCTCTACAGGAGCCACATCTTTCTCAAGCACGTCGAGTTCAGTTATTAAACCTTTAAGCATATCCTCTATGGACTTAAATTTAGACTTTGCCGTAGCCCTCTCAAGCACATTACTTGCAGTTGCGCGGAGATACTGGAATCGCGGGAAATTAACATTCCATTTGTCTCTTATCTTAACATCAAACACCTTTGTCTCGTTCGGCGCCAGTACCACGCTGGGACTATAGATACAGCAGATCCCTGGTTTCATGTCAGTTCGAACATCAAGCCCCGCAGAATCCAGAACATCATTGGCTTTTATTTCAGAAGGAAGGTCCCTGCTAAGGGGGTCTTTTCTTTCAACCGCGGACACATTCTTCATGGTAATCCGCACAATCACGGTCTTGTAATCCTGAGGCTTCATTTCGATATCCCGTTTGGGAGTCGGAGCACCCTTGGGGTCTCCTTCCAGCCTTCCCGGGTCCTGGCCTGTTGCCAGAACAAGATTCTCCATGCGCCCTATGAATTTACGAGCAGTCTCCATTTCTGCAAGATTTGACTCATAAGCCCTGATATGCTGAATAGTTTTCACACCAGACTTTATTGAGTTCTGTTCCTGAAGGATTTTTATATTGGCCAGTAGTTTTGTAATTTCGGATTTAAGCTCTTGCGCAGTCTTTTCCTGCTCCTTCCCCTTGAGCTTCTCAATCATTCCATCAATATGTTTCTGTAAACCATTAAGAGTCTCTTCCGGAACAACCCAGATATCCTTGAATTCAACATTAAATGGCTGGAGAATCTGCTGGGGTTCGAGATCAATCTTCTTGTACACATAATAAAGATCATTCTTTATGTCATAGCCAAGATCCAGCCCGTCCAGGCTTATGATCTCGTTAGTACCGATACCGGCGGGTAGATTGACCTTGATTTCCTTGGACTGAGAACGCGGCGCTGGATTACCCACCTGTATTTTGAGGATCACCCTGTCGGCTAAAACGCCAAGCTCAGAAAACAGCAGGACTGCAAAAACTATTATGCAGGTTTTCAGATTGCTTCCAGCCAGGCATCTTTGCAGTATTTTCATGAAAAAAGTAATCACAACAATACACCCATCACAAAACTTCCATCAAGTTTTAGCACGGGACATCCTAATCCACCACACCCTGTAATTCTTCGGTAACCAGGGGCTCAAAGCTCTTGGCTTCAATAAGTTTCTGCATAAGCAGAATCGTCCCCTTAATATCATCCATTCCCTTTGAAAGTTTCTTCATCGACTCTTCCGGTGATTCAGGCACAGGAACACCAGGCGCTGCCTCAACGGGTTTTTCCACGATCGGCTCTGTCCAGAGTTTATACTGCTTACTATCAGCAAGCTTCTTCATCTGATTGGCCATGTCGTTAAGCGCATCATAAAGCTCTCCAACCCTTAACAGACTTGACATGCCTTTCATATTCTCCCGTGCCGCTTCCATTGATTTTCTGACACTCTCCAGTATCGTCTGAACATTATCTGTCTTACCCTGTTCCAGAAGAGTCTTGAGACTGCCGATTGCGCCGACCGCGCTTCCCGCTTCCGTCTGCGCTGCCCTGGCCTTCTTAAACGCCTCTGAAGAACTGTAGCCGATTGTATTCAGCTGTTCGTTCACTCTGGCAATCTGCCCGAAGAAACTGTTAACCGAAGATGCGTCGTTCATCGAACCTATCTGACTCGCCAGTGTCTCAAGCTTGGACTCAACGCTCGACATGTCCACACCCTCAATATTCTGGACAGCCGTCTTCACCTCATCAATGGAAGTCATTACACCCGAAAGGTCGGCGGCCTTTATTCCACTGACCAACGCCACAATGTTGGTAATCTGATTCTCAATGTCGAAAAGCTTGTTGGTCATTGACGAGAGCATTGGAGGCACATCCTCCATACTGCCGCTCGCTGTTACAGTCAGAACTATACTGTCCAGGGCCAGCGGATCGGAACAGGTCACGGTGTAACTGTCTACGCCCCAGTTTGCAATCAGTTCATTTTCGTAGATACCAGGCACTACTTCACTCATATTCCCGCTGTATGTCACACCCTGGGCAGGACTGGACACTGATATCTGGACCTGGCTGGAATCATAACCCTTCCTGGACTTGTAGAGAATACGGTTCGTCGAACCATACGCCACGGTTGTTGAGCGTTCAAGTATGCGGGCAAGATCGCTGACAAGGTCAGGCGCCATGTTGGTCACCTGCGCATTGAGGTTCGTGATGGCAGGTTCCAGCACCCCGATCATTTCATTGGTCAGGGATGTAATCGCAGGTATCAGGGCATTTGTCATAGCGGCTATATTGGTTGCCATTCCCGATATGTCCGCCCTGGTTGCCTGGGCAATGGCAGTAAGGTTTGAAAGCGTTGTGCCGGTATCGCCGCGGAATGCAACAACATTTGAACCAACCACGTTGACTCCGTCCAGAATATTGGAAGTTGCCTGCCTGACAATTGCATCCATTGCCGCCACCGTATCTTCACCTGCGGCAAGACGAAGCTGGAGAGTCAGACCTGCGGAATAAGTTGCACCAGAATACTTGACCTCAACCTTTGCGAAGAAAACATCGGTACTTGCAAAAACCACACCAAGCCTTGATTCCGTCGCACCAACATTCCATTCCGACCAGAATACACCATTCTGGTCCGGTACCGTTGCAGTCATGGTTTCAAGCAGCACACCCGAAGATGAATATATCCCGATTGTACACAGGGTGGGCGTCTTCATGATCTGCCCGTTTCTTTCGAGCCATGAATGAATGGTAAACTTCCGACCTGTTATGTCATATGCAAAGTTTGCGAGCACATGGGGTTCAGGCTCAATCTCCGACCTTGTCATGAATACGTCATTTGTCCGTGAAGGCTTGGCCTCCCAGTTCAAGATAGGTGTATCATGGAAGAATTCCCTGTAGAACACAGCAGTCCAGGTACCGAAAGGATATTCATGCACAATTGGTGAGGCCATGTCTGACGCAGACCAGCCAAGATTGTCCTGCATGCTGATATTATCGAGTTGTTGTGTATTCGAGGCATCGAACACTCGCCAGGTTATCCTGTAGTATTTCACCTCAAACGGGCCTGTATCATCATATGGACCGGGTTTTGACACATCGAAAGCCTGGTTGGAATACGTATGATCCTGAACCCTTAACCACATCGTGTTTGTCTTGTAATTCGCCGCAGTCCAGGAATATGGTGTAGCCGGAAGGTTGTGACCGACATTGGCACTGTAGGGCCCTTCCGTATTGACCTTCTGCCAGCTTGAGGCTGAACGTAGAGGATCGGTGGAATAGTAGAGATCTACAGAAGATACATCACCACGCGTCACCCAGTTAACGCCAACAGGCGAAAGCGCGTAAATATCGCCGCTGAATGGAGTGATTTCAAACTTTGCAGCAACATTGAAGTTCTCGAACTGATCAGCAATGCTGGAGTTCGGTATATTGGTGACAATAATCCTCGTCTGACCCAGCGCATTTGGAATCGGATCCCAGGTATAGCTGAATATATTGTTGGTCACCGGGAACGCACCCACCCTCAGCAAATTTGTTATCATGAATGGATATGTTGAATATGACAGGACAAAGGCATTGCTCATCCTGCCGCCCTGGATCCATTGAATTTCATTTGACTCGGACACCTTCCAGAAGTCACCGGCTGCCGGGTTAATTATCCTTACAGAAGGGGCTGCCACAACTTCGAATTTCTCAGACTGCCCGGTTGCGGTACCGTCAGTTATGGTGATAGTCACATTACTGCCTATGGCAGCAGGAGTCATCGTCCAGTCATAAGAATTACCTCCCGCCCCGGCAACAATCTGCTGGGTCGTCAGAGGGAAAGTTCCGGCCCAGACAGTGAAACTGATGTTATACGAATTAACGGTATCAACACTGACCCATTTAATGGTGTTTGTTCCATCGGAAACAGCCCAGATATCAGACCCTGACGGCGATGTGACCTTGATACCCGAAAGCCTGAACGGCTTTGAAACGGTCGACCATGTTCCGCTCACAATTTTCAGAGCCGCATTTGTGGAAGGCATTCGGGTAAGCGTTGATGAGTTTTCCACATTCCATGTAAACGTATTGAGCCCGTCCGCAATAAGCATGTTATTCGTGACAGGCTTAAGCATGTCGAACGTAACACCATCTGGCGAATAATAGACCGTTGCGCGTGAACCTCCCCCCATACCTGCGGAGAGGAATGATACATTGACGGAATTTCCAAGAGCCCAAACCGTTCCGGTCGAAGGAGTAACAAATTTAAGTCCACGCAGGACAAAGGGATCTGAATACATCACAACATCAGTATCGTTTGTCGGAGTCCATACACTCAATCTGACAATCGCATTAGTCGTAGGTTCAACCAGATCCGGATCAATTGTCCAGGCCATGCTTCCATTCATTGAAGGTACATTTGTATTCAGTCCGGCGGTGCTGTAAGTACCGGCGAGCCCGCTTACAGAAAGCGAGCCGGCCACCCTGGCCGCAAACTGCAATCCTGCAGCTCGCCATGTTACAAACCTGTTTGTCCCGATATCATACATCTCATTCGCTACCGGTTGTGTAATCCTTATTCCACGCAGGACAAACTGCGGTGACAACGTCGAGTAAGAACCTGCCACAACTTTCAGCATGGCCGTCTCTGAAGGAATCACATTCCTGGGCACCATCCAGTCCTGTTTGTTCTCACCGGCACCACCGTCAATATTTAAAGGAGACAGAACCAGATCATTGAAGTTAGAACCATCCGTTGAATAATAAATATCCGCACTGGTATCTTCGGTTGCCGCCGAGAACCACTGGAGTCCTGTAACCACATTCATGCCCATAGTGTAAACCACATTACTCTGCGGGAAGGTCATGGATAGACCTCTTATCGTAAATACATTGTCCGAAATATCAAACATCGGCATGGTGGTTGAAACTACCCGCACTCGGCCGAAGTTTGAGGGGCGCCTCACCTTGTTTGCCGCAATAAGACGCTGCCCGCTCAGGATGTTTATGTTCGGATCAACCATCTCGTAATCATTTGTAGTCGGATTATCTATGTAAGCTATTTTTACATCAATATTGGCACCAGCCCCCTGGAACAGCCATTTCACCATGTTCGTATTTGCAAATTCCCAGAACTCGCCGCCGTTAGGCGATGTCACCTGTACACCCGCCATATCGAAAGGCTCGGT
>Ga0156394_1234_pt3 | contig 32489 bp, 8 predicted proteins | sample RifOxyA3_FD_108038 | JGI IMG/M metagenome (GOLD analysis project Ga0156394, IMG submission 108038) | Lentisphaerae bacterium RIFOXYA12_FULL_48_11 | reverse complement strand
AGTGATACAAACATTACTGCAAAGAACCTCGCTAGCTTCATAATCTGGATCCGCCTTAAACAACACAACAGGCAGAGTACCACACCCTACCCATGAACTTGCGACACATCTTTTCTCAAACTCGCGCAATGATTGTCCATCTCTTTTTATCATGCTACGCACAATCACCTGTTTGATTTCCAGAATCAGCGTTGTGGATAAGCATTTGCCTTATTTTGCACCCATTGCCCACTGGATGCCGCCAAGTATGTGTTTACGGAGAGTCGGGTCGGAATAGTGTTTCGGGTCATGACCGAGCGCCGTAAACCACTGGCGCCCACCTTCGAAGTTCTGACACCAGGCCACAGGAACCATTTTCACGCCGGCCATTGCCACCAGATCCTGGCCTTCCTTGGCTGGTTTCAGGGTCGAAATGTCCACGCTTAAGAGAACTTTCACATTCTTTCCCATTTCATTGTGCACATAGCACTCGTCCTTCTGCCACTGCCAGGTATCACCGAGAAATGAGGTGGAAGGGTGGTTCCTGTCGACAATGGTTATATTGAGCGGCTGGGATGGCGGATGCATTTTGAACTTTCCGCCGATCAACGCCCAGTACCACGGCCATTTCCTCATTCCGCCGGAAGCGGAATGGATACCGACGAAGCCGCCACCCGCCCGGACATATTTCTGGAGCGCGGCTTTCTGCTCTTCAGTGTCAAATATTTCGTTGTTGGTATTGTCAAAGACCAGCACACTGTACTGCTTCAGGTTGTCGTCGGTAAACTTCACAGGATCATCCGAAACGTCAACGGTAAAGCCGTTCTCCCTGCCCAACTCCACAACCGCATCGGCACAGGCCTTTACGCAGTCATGGACAAATCCCTTGCCGAACTTGGTATACACCAGCACTTTCTGTTCTGCTGCCTGGCAAATGCCAGCAAGAACACAAAATGCGACAAACACGGTCAGTAAACCTGCAAGTCTCTTATTCATATTCACAATCATCCCTTCTTCAGTACAGTATCAATGCCGTAAGGGGCGCGCTGCGGACGAGACAGCATAGAGTTTGCCTGATCATCATTGATGAACTTCTCTTTGGCAGGATCCCACGTCAGCTTCCTTCCCAGTTTCATCGCTATCCAGGCAACATTACATGCAGAACACGCACGATGCGCCTGTTCAGGATTAGTGGTTGCCGGTTTCCGAGTCTTCATACTGTTTACCCAGTCAAGATGATGATCCCCCTTCTCGCTTACATGCAGGTGCACGTCTTTTTCACCAAGAGGTGTCTTGATTATGTCCGGATTACTTGCATCAAGCGGGCCCTTTTTCGATGATTTCTTGCCCGAAGTCGGATCACTAGCGGTAACCTTCATCGAACCGCGTGTTACAAAAATCCATCCATCAGAACCTTCAAACTGCACCCCCGTCGGAAATTTATTATCGATAATCATGGTCGCACCATTGGCATATTTTGCCTCAACATGATACGGGCCATGAACATTCCACAAACCTGAAGTCGGGAAGTCGGCCTTACCTTCAATAGATATGGGGCCAGTCATCTCGGCATCCATTCCCCAGTGCCCGATATCTACATGATGTGCGCCCCACCCCGTAATCATTCCAAGACAGTAGGTATCTATCCTCAACCATCCCGGGCGATCGCCATAACGCTTCTTGGAATTGGCATTTTGAGAATGAACCCGGTCCTCGGTATAGGGAACCAGCGGTGTTGCCCCCAGCCACATGTCGTAGTTCAAATTAGACGGTACTGGAATTTCTTTCATGCTGCCACCCGGTGGATCCGTCGGCAGACCGACTTTTACGGTATGCAGCTTGCCGATACGCCCGCTACGCACAAATTCACAGGCCATCCGGAATTGCGCCTCGGAACGTTGCTGGCTCCCGATTTGAAAGGCGCGATTCTTCTCACGCACAACATCACTGACCGCACGACCTTCCACAACCGTCATGGTCAGTGGTTTCTGCACGTAAATATCTTTTCCTGCGAGCGCGGCCTCTATAACAGGCTGTGCATGCCAATGATCGGGCGTGCTGACGGCCACCGCATCAATATCCTTGTTCTGAAGCGCTTCCCTGTAATCACCATAAGTTTTCACGTCAATCGTGATTTTCTTTTTCGAATAGGACTCTTCCACGTACTTCTTGGCATCGGCCACACGAATTGAATCAAGATCGCACACGGCAATCATGCGTACCGCGTCCTGCTTCAGTATGCCGGGCATGTCCATGCTGAAACCGATACGCCCGCATCCTATTTGAAGCACATTGATCTTCTTGCTTGGAGCATCCTGCCCGAGAACCGATGAAGGGATGATTGCAGGGAATGCCATGGTCACAGCAGCACCTGCAATTGCGGACTTCATAAAATCACGACGCGAACAACCGTATACATATCTTCTGATCGTCATATTTAAATCTCCTTTTCCCGTTTTACTTCTTCTAAACTTAGTTTCAATTCCTGTTAGAGAGACATTGTTACTTGTGCTTTTTGGACTCCCTCGGGGGTTCGACTTTTTTCAACTCCTCGGCCTGCGCACTACCAAGAACCGGCCAGTCATCAGGAACAGGGATCGTTACCTTGCCGGTTGCAGCCCACTCGGTGCCACGCAGCATCAACGCCCGGAAGCCCGTTCCGGCCATCGGCTTGGGATCGTGGCCCATTGCGCAGTTCATAACGCGACCCTTACCACATTCAGTCACTACAACCATTGGCTCATTGGTTCCGCTACCATTCATGGTTTTGTCGGAAAACGTTGTCGCCAGCACGTGCGCCCCTGGGTGAAGAAGCTGCCGATGATATAGCTCGTCCTTAATATGCTGAAAATCTCTCATTCCCTGTGTCACCGGGTGATTCTTGTCTACGATGTTGATCGCAAAGGAGTGCTGGGCTCCATGACCACTTATATTCTTGCCGGTAGCCTTGTCCTTCTGCCATGACAGGCCAATTAAATGGCAGAATTCCGGCCAGTCGTTCCAGGCAGTACTGGCGGCATGAAACAATACAAATCCTTTCCCGGCAGCAATGAAATCAAGGAAAGCCTTCTCGGTTGCAGCAGGCCAGCGTTGCCCTTCGATTTTCGGGTAACTCGTGTAGTTGCACACAATGGCATCGTACTTCCTAAATTCTTCCGGATTGATCCCAGGCACATCATCGGTAATATCCACACTGAACTTCCCGCTGCCTTCGTAGAGATCCTTCAGAAACGGTGTAGTAGTCTTCCAGCTGTGGTTATTTGCCCCACTGAAAATCAGCAATTTAATCTTCCCATCCGCATCAGCAGACATTACCGACTGTATGGCACAAATCGTAATCCCGACAAGAAGTCCTGTCAGTATTCTTTTCATCAAAATATCTTCCTTTGTCATTTTGAACATTATTCGGGCAGCGGCTGATTTTTCGTCTCCTTGCCGAACCAGATCAACACCATACCTACAAGATACACCAAAGTTACAACAGCACCGGCTTGAGCATAACTGCCACCAAAATGGTTCACAAGCTGCCCTTGCGTAATCGCGCCAACCGCCGCAAAAATGCGCCCCGCATTGTAACTAACACCCTGCCCGGTGGCTCGGGCGCGTGTCGGAAACAGTTCAGGCAAGTATAACGGCAGCCAGCCGTAAAAAGTTGCAGTAACCATACCCACAATGAACGTACCAACCATGAACTTTAATCCAAACACACTGACAGTACGGAACAATATCGCGCATGAAATCATCGATATAGCGCAAAGGATAAAGAACGCCGGCCGCCGCCCCAGGCGTGCACCAATCCATGATCCCAGAAAGCAACCCACAATCGCACCGATCGACATGATCACCATGGTGATACCCTTGACTTGAGGCATGGCTTCGTCCGCCATCTGGGCGGCCCACAAAGGCAACCATTGCACCGAGCCCCAGGTACCGATCAGCGCCACCGATGAAAACGCTATGGCCAATAACGTTGTCTTCCATAATTTTGGGCCAAATATTTCCCGTAAAGGATGAGCTTTGCCTTGTTTGATAGATTCCTGCCAGCGATGCGACTCCGGTACAAGCATAATTATAAACAACGCCAAAAACGCTGGAGTTACGCCCCCCAACATCACCCAACGCCAGGAATACACGCTAACCGGGAACAACCAAGCTACTACACCAATAAGGGCATTGCCCACATTGGCTGCCGCCCCGATGACGCCGGCCATGAGCGGACGTTTGTTGTCCGGCCAGGATTCAACCACGAGCGCAACGCCCAGAGCCCATTCACCACCCATGCCAAGAGCGGCTAGAAAACGAAACGCCCCTAATTGCCAGGCAGCTTGAGCAAAATAGCAGACTCCGGTAAATATGGAATAAACCAGTATACTCGCAGTCATTGCTCTAACTCTTCCGATCTTGTCACCAAGCCAGCCAAAGACGAATCCACCGCTGGCTGCACCAAGCAGAAACAGCGCAGTTATATACCCCATCCACATACCAACTTGCTGGTCAGATGTGGTGCCAAGCAGCTCCTGTAATGCAGGTCGAGCCACAATTGGAAACATACCCATCTCGACGCCGTCGAACATCCAGCCCAGAAACGCGGCAGTCAAAGCGAGCCACTTGGCACGAGAAGCAGCATTAGATTCTATAGCCATATTTTACGCCCGGGGATACATCAGCATAAATCAGCCTTAACGAGACATTAAACCTGGTCCGGAATCTCGTAGCCCTTACGATACGATTTTTTGACGAGTTTATTTGCCTCCTCGTTGTCAAATTTGCCGGTTTTGGCGTCATACCGCAGGGCCACATTGCCAACCCTGTGAGCAATGTTACTCATGTGCATCACCACATTGCTGTTGTGCGCAATTCCAACATCTGCTGTCGGCGTCTTGCGGCTCTTGATACAGGCGAGGAAGTTCTCGTAATGAGGCTCGTCACACGGACGACCGAACATTTTATCCACTATTCCACCGCCGGGCTGCTGGACAATCCACCCGCCACCATGCCGGCCAAGCGTCATCAGCAGGTTGGAACCGTATAATTCTATCCTGGTGGCATTCATGGTCCAATAAGGGAAGATGTCGTTTCGCCGAATGGTGGTACTCGTATCCTCCATGTACCGCTGTCCCCTGGTCAGATCGAATGTCATGACAAACGACCCAAAGTCCCAACTGATGTTATGAATGTCCGGTGTTTCAGATTCATCATCGCTGTGGCAATACTTAACACCAAGACTGCGAACACTCGACGGCAACTGTGGGTCGCCCATCATCATCATCGCCAGATCAAGCTGGTGAATGGCGTTGCCAAACATGATACCACTGTTGTAGTCCCAATAATGCAGCCACCCGCTGTGCACAATACGCTGATGGTATGGCCTTTCAGGAGCTGGCCCGAGCCATTTGTCCCAGTCAAAACCCTCCGGACAAGTACCAGGATCCCCCAGTTTGAACGGTCCCCCGGGAAACATGTTGTATACCTTGACCAGTCCGATTTTCCCAAGTTTACCTGATTTGACATACTCCAATGCCGACTGGATGTAAGGCCCTGAACGGTTCTGGGTACCAACCTGCACGATCCGGTTATACTTCCTGGCAGCTTCGATCATCTTCTGGCTTTCCCAGATACCGTGGGAATGCGGCTTCTCAACGTAAACGTCTTTTCCCGCCTGGCATGCCAGCACGGTGGGAAGCGCATGCCAGTGATCAGGTGTTGCAATCACCACGGCATCAACATCCTTTGCATCAAAGATTTCCTTCATGTCCTTGATGAGTTTTGGCTTTGTTTCCTGGACTTCCGATAAGAACTTCCAGCTTGCTTCAAGCCGTTTCTCCTGGAGATCGCACAGGTAGGTGAGCCTGGCGCCTTTTTCAATCAAGCCGCGCGCAACGAAATTCCCGCGTCCGCCACAACCGATCATGGCAAAATTCACCCGCTCATTTGCGCCACCTGCATTATCGGCCGCTATCGTTTTTATCGCACCAAGCCCCAGGGCTGTCCCTGCAGCAACTGTGGCAGAATTCTGGAGAAACATTCTTCGAGAAATGGAACTCATGCTGTACCTCCTGTGAATATAATCGATTTATGTGAGGACCTGAGACAGGTCTTACCGCCTACTTTCATCCGGCAACATATCTTAACCTGCAGATCATCGCCGGATTCATCAATGTCTGCCTTGCCGTTTCCTCCACCGGATTCAAGAACTGCCGGCAAACATTCAGCCGGCTCATTTTCAATTTCGAGTAAGTATATTTCAAGATATATGCCAAAATCAACCTCATGCCGTGCAAAGTATTCCTCATTTTGTGCAAGTTAATCCTACACCTTTTGCCTGAAAAATCATATGTTCTACGGCACAATGAAGAGAATACTGAAGATAATCCTCCTTATGGATACTTCCCGCGGATACGAGCAGGGCCTAGTCCGCGGAGTCCTGAAATATTCACGTCTCCATGGTCCATGGAAATTCTTCCGGATTATTCCCGTGGTATCGGGTGGCAGGAAAATCAAGCTGGACGACCTGAAGAAATGGAAGGCAGACGGGATAATAATGCGGGAGAAAGACGAACACATGGAGGCGCTGTCACTCAGACTCCCATTAATCATTGCACCCTACCGCGACACCTTTGCAGAACATCCAAACATCATGACAAATAACACTGCTGTCGGGGCAATGGCGGCGGAACACTTTCTTGACCGGGGGTTCAGGAACTTTGCCTTTTACGGTGTTGGAAACTGGGTTTGGTCCATAAATCGGCAAAAGAGCTTTGAGGCCCGACTGGCAAAAGCAGGCTACAAGGCCCATACATATTCGGTACCAAAGCACGGTTCCCAGGTCGAAAAACAATGCCGACTGGCAGACTGGCTGAAATCCCTGCCAAGGCCGTTCGGCCTCATGGTCTGTACCGATGACTGCAGCCACGACTGCTTCGAAGCCTGCAGGGTTGCCGGTCTCAGTATACCGGAAGATGCTGCCCTCATTGGTGTCGGGAATGATGAACTCGTCTGCGATTTCTCGGATCCTCCCATGTCAAGCGTTGTCCTTAATACGGAACAAGCCGGGTATAAGGCGGCCGAACTGCTTGCCTGGATGATCAACCACAGAAAGAAATCCAGCCAGAGCATAATTGTCGAACCACTGCATGTCATGATACGCCAGTCAACGGATATTATGGCAACAGAAGACAGGAATGTCGCAAAAGCCGTATGTTTTATCCGCGACAATGCCGGGCAGAAAATCAGTGTCGACGCGGTTGTAAAATCCGTTCCGGTATCCAGGCGGGCATTGTATCATCGTTTCAAGAAGGCGCTGGGCCGGTCTATTCACGAGGAAATCAGGCGTGCCCAGGCACAGTATGCAGCAAAAATGCTGACCGAAACCAACCTGCAGATCATCGAGATTGCCTGCAATCTTGGCTACCCTGATGCAAAGAATTTATCGCGTATCTTCAGGAAAGAAAAGGGAATGACGCCTCTCGACTATCGCAAGAAATACAGAAAATGATAATTCCTCAATTACCTTTTCGAAACACGGTCTGCCACCCACTTGTGAATATCTTTCTGAACCGGCTTCCACTGCTTGCGGTCGAGGCGTTCATCCAGGAAACGGTCATAATACGAAAGAAAAGCATTCATAAACCTGTCGAGCGATACCATCCTCTGCTGAAAACGGCTGATTGCATCAAGGTCCTCTTCATTCTTCGGAATTTTCAATCCGCGGAAGATGAAATTATTTGCGTCCAGCATCACGTTCCACATCTCCTGCTGGTGAGACATTGTGATCTTGGAGCTGACCAGTTTCTTTCCATTCAGCATCGCTGTTTTTGCTTCAGCCGAAACAAGCGGCATACCGTTACGAAGCAGGGTCAGGTGGGCTCCATCGCCCTCGAGATAGAAAGTCAAGGGTCCTTCCAGCATAATCCCGAACTGGTCCTTGTCTATCGTCATCAATCCACCCCTCATTTCCGAATAAAACCATAACCATGTCAGGAAGTCCTGGCCGATACTTCCTCCGGCAAGCGGATCTTCCAGGTCCGGCGAGAAACTCGTTGGTTCAACCCCTTCAACACTTACGCTCCGCCGTTTCAATGCTGCAGACTGCGGCATAATCGGGATTAATTTTATTCCCGTGGTTTCCTGGAACTTGATTGTCAGGGCATCCATCTGGCCTTCTGTTGTGGCACCTGCATACAAGACCTGACTGTTTGAATCAAACAGTATTGGAATCCCTGTCAGCGTTGGCGGCATTTTCGGCAGAAGCCTGTCGATCACTTCTTTTTTAATCTCTATACGTTCCCCGCGGTTAAGGAAGGCCTTACCTTCCGCAGATATACGCGCCAGCTCTTCTATCTTACATTCTGCCCGAAGTAGCGCTTCCGGAATCTTCTTCTCTGCCTTTACCAAAGTCAGCCGCAGGTATCCTGCAAGAAATGCGTTTTCCTCTGTTATCTTCCGATCGAGTAAATGCCTGCCTGATACCCAGCCGTTCAACTCGCCATTTCCAAGCGTTTCTATCGGTGGTATGGCATGTTTGGCAAAACGCTTGACGACATCCTCTGGCAGTTTGCCAGACAGATAAAAAGCACGATAACTTAAAGCTCCACCTTCAAAACCCATTGTATTTCCTTTCTAAAGGCATGAAACAATATCATGAAGAGCACGAAGTCAACACGAACTTCCTTCACAGCTCAAGCTTATAATCCCGAAAAGACTCGCACATTACGGAGTATTTGTTGCCACTATCCTGTAGAAAGTCGGCAGATTGGTTGGAAATGGGCTCGTGTCATTCAGGTAGTTGGTGCCGTCTGCCGATCTGACAATGTTGGTGATGGAAATCCAGTTGGTTGTGCTTAGCAGATTGGTTGACCTCCGGATTTCAAACGGAGGCAGGTTGGTGTCGCCACCCAGCCAGGCAATACGGTTAGTTGTGCCAAGTCTTACGAACTGAATAATCCGGAAAGAAGAGGCATTATTTGTAGGATCAGTACCACAAATGTATTCCTGCCATGATAAGAATCCGTCAGCATCCGTATCCATTTCGGCATAGGCGTTGTAGTCCACAGAACCATAGTATTGATCCAGCCACCACACAGGTGTCGAATGAGCACTGGCAGTATAATCAGGAGAGAATGTTACCGAAACTGTTCTATTGTTTGTAACATTAACAAACAGATAAGAATTAGATGCTCCAACCGAGACGCTGTCCACCAGGACATCATTAACATGGTAGAAGGTTGCAGGCGTCATCACAAAGTTTGTACTGCTCCCGGAAGCGACAGGGATGACCCCGTTTGGCGAGATCACGCCGTTCGGGCCGGACGAGGCATTGATATTGTATGTTGTAATTGCGCAGACAGCCGTGATTGAACGGGCGTTGGTCATAGGTAAAGTTATGTCGAAAGCGTTAGTCGTACAACCATTTGTTGCACCTGTCCAAGCCACAAAGTGATAATTCACATCAGGCGTAACGGTTACAGTGACGTTACTGTCCGCAGCATGGAAACCGCTCGTCACGCTCACACTGCAGTTCGTTGTGCCGATTGTGAGCATGTAGTTTGTCGTCCACAGCCAGCTGATAGCACTGTCATTCGTGATGTTGAACGAAGTGTTTGTACCCGTTCCATTCGTAACGCTGCCGGAGCCGGTCCAGCCTATGCAGACGTACTGCGTATCTGCCCCGTTCAAGACGGGTGTGGTCACCGTTGCGTTAATGTTGGTATTCCAGTCATTTGTTGTCACGCCGGCAGCTGGTATCGCAAAGCCATATAACGTGTCTACCGCGAGCGTGTAGGTATCGAGCGCGAAGTTTGCGACTATCGTGTGCGCGTTCGTAATATTGCTAAAGCTGTACGTATTGGACGGGCCAACAGAAATGCCGTCGACGACGACATCTGCGATATGGTAATGGGCATTTGTCACGCTTATCACGAAGTTCGTATCGCTACCATTCGCCACTTGCACCGCACCGCTCGGGGTAATGGTGCCGCCAGTCGGTGGATTGGCTGACGCATTGATGGTGTACGAGATACCCCCGCAAGACATGAACGCGCTGTTTGAAGCCTGGTTCATCCAGCAGGCCCAGACCCAGTTGGAAGATTCGGCAATGCTGCGAATACGTATCTCGTCAAGGCTACCCGCAAACGCACACTCCGATTGTCCGGGCATCTCCGTTCCCAAATATAAAACATCACCAGCTACTGGGGCGATTGGCCCAACGGCCATTGAGCCGGAAAAGACACCATTGATGTACAGCATTGCGGTTCCGTCCAAAATCCTTACGGTCACAAGCGTCCAGTTCGTAGTCAACGTGGGAACACCGGTGAAATTATAGAATTGCAGGCCTTCTACGCCCGTTCGCTTGATGAACGAAATCGTCGTGGCGTCTTTTGCTTGCAAACTGTAGTTGAAAGTACCTGCTGGACCACGTCCCAGGATACCATTCATCAGGCCAAAATATCCAACTGTATGATACGAGGTCGGATTGATCCATGCCGATAACGTAAAATTATTCGTAAAAGAAAGGGATGAACCACTGCCGGCATTCACATATTGCGTATTCCCGTCAAAATCAAGGGTGCCATTCACCTGTCCATTCGTCCAGGCGGGACTGTTCACCAACGTTCCGTGATTGAAGTTAACGGTGGAATCTTGTGCTGCCGGTCCTCCGCCTTCCTTCAAATGCCATACTCCAGCAAAATCCTGGGACCACGTTGACCCGTTTGTTGTATAGCTTGGAGCACTGGTCACCATGCTGTTACCCCAGCAAACCCAGATATACGTATTTGAATCTGCCAGTTCAGGCACCTGAACCCAGATATAAGAATTACCATTTGTATCCCAGTGCTCAATCTCGTAGTTCAAAATCGTGGTCTCGTTAGAATTTCCAAAACGCAGATCACCGCCATTATCAGGCAATGTAAAACTCTCATATGCAAATCCGGTTATATTCGTATTGAGCACAACCAGTGCAGGGAAATTCGTCAGCACTTCTCCGGCTTCATTGACATAACCGGTAAAAGTTATTCTCATTCTGTTCATCCACGTATTAATTCTGGCATCCTGTATCGTAACAATAGCGTTACTGGCCGTTCCAATCGCATAATTTCCGGCAGTAAGGGTCAGGTCGACAGTTTCCGCTGATTCAGACAAAATATCCTCAATCGGAATAATTGTGATTGCTGCATTAGTCTGACCAACGGGAATTGTCACTGCGCCGCTCAGCGTCATGTAATCACTTCCGCTGGTTGCGGTACCTTCTATAAGATAATTCACCGTCAGCGCGCTGTTAGTCTCCAATGCTGACCGGTAAACAGTGAAAGTTCCGGTATCCGGACCAACTTCAGATGCATCGGCATCTGTGGCATGAACAGTAATCTGACCGGTAAAGAATTTTTCACAAGGAGTTGCCCAGGCAGAACGCACCGAATTAGATGCATAATACCTGTAATAATATACCTTCTCGGATTGCAGCGAGCTTATGTTAGTTGAAATAAGCCCTTCAGACACTTCTCCAAGATAATTGGTATTCTGCCAGTTGGTGGCAACCGAACCCCCGTCAGTCTGTCCATAGAAAATCCACGCATACGTTGGAACACTGTCAGTATGGTGCAGGTATCCCCTCATGGTGGCGGAAGTGGCCGCGAGGTTAGTCGCACTTTCATTAGAAATAAACAGTGAAGCACTCATGAACGAAGAATTGGATACCTGGTTCATGTAACTGGCCCACAACCAGTTTGGCGAGCGAATTATGTCTGATATCCTCACTTCATCTATTACGCCATTACCATATTCAGTATATCCGCCTATCTGGAAAGCATTGTTATTACCGGTCAAGGCAGAAGAATTGGAAGCCGTAAGGAAATTCCCATTTTTGTAGAATTTGCATCCGTCCAGAGTACTTTCTTCAAACGAACATGCGAGATGGTACCAGGTTCCGGTCGCCAATCCGGCACCGGAAGAGGAATGATCCAGGACAGCCGGCGTTGTAAATCTTATCTCTGTTCCGCTCGTTTTGAATATCATGGCGCCGCTCTTGCCAACCATTGACTTCTCTCCCGAAACAGAACTGGGCTTGAGCCATGATTCCACGGTCAACATGGTCGGCAGGTTCAAACTGGGGCCTGTTCCACAATTAATGTAGCTGCTGCCGTTGAACCACTGCGCCCCGTCAATCTTTCCCTGTTCATCCATAGCACCAACAGGAATGCCATTATTGGCATTCGTTGTTGAATCTTTGGCATATGGCTGATTCATATGCCATACGCCTTTGTAGCTCGTATCCCATGTTGAACCATCTGTCGTGCAGGCCGGCGGATTCGTATCCAAGCCACCCCAGTAAGCCCAGATGCAACCATTACTGACGAGCTCGGGAACCTGCACCCAGATGTACGATTCACCGGTTGGCTGGGTATAAGTTGTATTCAAACCATATTTTTGAGCGAGGTACCAACCGATGCGGTTCTGCTCATTTACAGACAAATCACGGTTATAAACCAGCACTTCGGCATAATCCCCGCCAAACTCCCGTCCAGCGTAATAACTGCCGATAGAATCAACAGACATTGTACCAATCCCACGCACAGCAGTAATAACATGCCACACATCCTCTGCCATTATAGTCGTCGCCTGGCCGTTAATCTTGAAGGCACTTCCCGCGGGATTAGAAAAATCGGAAGACGACCCAGAATGCCTCCAGGTCGTGGAATTCTCACGCCTGATCCCCATATCGTTTCCATTGAAACCTATTACACCGCAATATTGTTTTGAGCCGACAGCCACCCGATTAACCACAAAAATTGTCCGGGCAGCAAGGGCAGACGGCCAGGTCATCTGATCATTAAATCCATCAAATCTGACAGCCGGCAGGCCATTAATTGTATTGGTGACATAAATTGGCTGATAACCTCCAGCACTCTGCGAGACATTCACGCCGGCTCCGGACTGGTCAGTCCAGCTGCTGACATACCCATCAACATTGGTTTGAACACCCGCATCAGCTTTGAGCCACAACACAAGGCCTGAAACATCGGATGGAACCATATTAGAAAGTGACGCTGGATCCCATTGCTCAATCTCGTAGTTCAGATAAACCGTCTCATTGGAATTCATGAACCGCAGGTCACCGCCAATCTGTGACGACATCTGGCTGTACGAGAAACCATTGGAACCATCGGCAAACGTGACCAATACCGGGAAGTTAGTCAAAGTCTCTTCCTTGTCATACCCGCTGAATTGGATTTTCAACTGGTGCCGGGTCGGTGAGAACGATGTGGAGGCAGGAGCCCAGCATTCACCAAATGAATTGCTCGCATAATAACGATAATAGTACGTGGAACCAGCGGCAAGCCCGGTTATATTTGTACTCAAGGAGCCAGGAACAGGCTGGCCCATATCAATCGAATTCAGCCAGGCCACCTTGTTTGTCCCTCCGTCTGTCGTTCCCCAGTAAACCATGACAGTCGCAGGAGCGCCTCCAGTTGATGAAAGATAACCACCGACAGATGCCGATGTCATCGTCAGGCTGGCAGCACCACTGTTATTGATAACCGGTAAGCTTGTGCTCTCAATCGGATTGACCGTATTGAACCATCCGTTCGAGCCTTGGTTCATGTAACATGCCCAGACCCAGTTGGAGGAACGCACCACTGTGGATATCTGAAATTCATCAATGGCGCCAAAGAAATGATTCCACGCCGCACTGCTGACATCGCATCCAATCCTTGCATTTCCACCGATCGTGGTAGGCTTATATGTGATACCACTGCCAGCAAGAACTCCATCTATATATATTGCACCAGTACTGGTATCACAATCAAAGACAAACACAGCATGCCGCCATTGCCCGTTATTGAGACCTGAACCATAAGCCGTACGCCAGGAGCCCGCTGAGTCATATGTCCTTATAGTCCCGTTCTCCATGCGGGTAATGATGCGGCCATTGGCTATATCCGTTAAATAGCCATTAGGCAATGATGTCTGCAACCAGTACTGGAAAGTATAGTTTGAAGAAGAACTTCCTATACCACCTATATCAACATACTTAAAGCCACCACTGAAATCCACTGCCCCGCCAACCTTGCCCTGGATAGAATCCCCTCCGTAGTTCACCCCGTCAAAACGGGATGCCGTCGAATCAGGATACTTGTAGAAAGAGTTTGTCGAACCAAAATGCCATACTCCAAGATAATTCTGCGACCAAGTCGCTCCATTTGTCGCATATGAAGGCATGTTTGTATCCAATCCGCCCCAGTATGCCCATACCCACCCGTTGCTCACCAACTCAGGCACCTGCACCCATGCGTACGAACTGCCACCTGTATCCCATTTTTCTATCTCGTGATTCAGAATTACCATCTCATTGGAATCTGCGAACCTCAGATCTCCTCCGTTATTCGCAGCACACTGGCTGTGCGAGAACCCATTCAATCCTTCGGTAAACATCACCAGGGCGGGGAAGTTCGTCAATATCTCGTCTTTGTTATATCCGCCGAACTGGATTTTCGTCCTGTATCGCAACGTCGAGAAGCTCTCCGTCGCAGGCGCCCAGCACTCACCATTGGAATTACTCGCATAGAATCTATAATAGTATTCCGTAGCACTCGCCAGTCCCGTGATATTGGTAGTCAATAACCCAACCCCAACTTCTCCGAAAGTACCGTCGGTACCCCAGTCCAGTTTATTGGTACCGCCATCCGTCGTACCCCAGTATACCCAGACTGTCGTAGGAGCATTGCCCGTAGCCACCAGGTAACCATTCAATGTTGCCGAGTTAAGCAGCACAGCCGAAGCACCATTGCTGTTACTAACATAAGGCAGCAGAACGCCTTCCACGGCTCCGGCAGGATTGAACACGCTGTTCGACGCCTGATTCATGTAGCATGCCCAGATCCAGTTAGAAGAACGTGTAATACCTGATATCTCAACCTCATCCAAACGCCCCTTAAAATAATTAGCCCAGGTCTGGAGTTGGCCAAACGCTATCGTTCCGGCTACGTTCAGGAAGTTGGTGTTGCCCGTCAATGTTCCGCAATCCACACCATCTACATAAACTCTCTTTGCTCCGCTCAACCGTTCCCTTGTTGCCACAACATGATGCCAAAGCCCGTCATTAACCTGAACGCAGGACAACAGAGTCTGATCAGGGTTACCGGTTCCGAATGAGACTTTATTACTGTCAAATCCCATGCCAAAGTCATATGTAGACGAGGCAACATACGCATCGATCAAACCAGTTCCATTATACCACTGCGTTCCATTGATGCTGCCGCCATCCGCCTTCATCCAGCAGGCAATCGTGAAGTCTGCCTGTATCATCCGCGTAACACGCACGGCATTATCCAGCCCATCAAAGTACCAGGCATTTCCAATCAATCCTTCCATTGGCAATGAATTTGCTCCGCCATATACAAGCCCGTCATAATTATTAACCGTCGAATCCGAGGCATTGGAATGCAGATGCCATACACCCATGAAATCAGTATTCCAGGTTGCACCATTGGTTGTATATTCCGGAACGGACACACTGGCATTACCCCAGTAAGCCCAAATCGAACAATTATTCGTCAACTCCGGCACCTGCACCCAGATATAGGAACTGCCGTTTGTATTCCAGGACTCTATCTCGTAATTGAGCTCGTTCGTTGATTCACCCGTAAACCTCAGGTCAACACCGCCGGATTGTAACTGATTATAAAAGAACCCATTGTAACCATCCGTCAACACCACCAGTGCCGGGAAATTCGTGAGCGTCTCATCTTTGTCGTATCCGCTGAACGTAATCTGCATTCTGTAAGGATACGTTGCCACCGACTCAGTCGAAAACAATGTCCTGAAGCTCTGTGCATCATCACCCTGAAGGCTGTCAGTCGTATTCGTGGCAACGAATGTATAGTAATATCGAGCATCCGAAACCAACCCACTCACTGTACATGAAATGCTCGTGACATCGACATTTGTCCATGACCCGACATAATTTGTATGGGCCCACAACGTAACATTTGTTCCCCAGTTATTCGTGTCCCAGCATACCGAAACATCAAACTCCGTATTCGAGGCGTACAGCGTCGCATTGAATACTGCCGATGTAGCCGTGACACCTGAAGCTGAAACATTCTTAATCTCACCGAGAAGTGAATATGTATTGAAGAAGCTGTTCGATGCCTGGTTGAGCCAGCACGCCCACATCCAGTTGGAAGACCGGGCCGTGTTTTCGATACGCACCTCATCGATTATTCCCCTGTGCCGGTTTCCGGCGCCATTGTTGGCACCTATCCTGACAGGCTCATTATCCAGGCTGATGTATCCCGTATCGGCAAGATTTATGTCACCAATACCATCCACATAGAAACTTCTGTTCACTCCATCAAAGACACCAAAAAGGTAATGCCACTGGCCATCATTCAGTCCCGCCATACCGATTGGTCCATTGTCATCACCGCCAGTACCACGCATAGTAAATGAAGCTGCATCCAGGTTGTTATACCTTCTGAGCTGCCACCCTTCACCCTCACCGTCCTTGCTCACAACCGTCTGCCATGTGGTACGCCACCCATTATCCACCCTCACCCAGGCGGAAACCGTCAACTTATCGTTGATATCAAAATTATTCTCATTAGCGATCTGGACATAGTTGTTATCAAAGCCCTGTGCATTGCCTATCTTTCCACCCATAACATTTGTATTACCATAACCGGTACCATTGTTCTTTAACCAGGTAGAATCCAATGCATCTGCCTCTTTCATGTGCCAGACGCCTCTGTAGTTGGAATCCCAAGCGGCGCTATTGGTTGTACAGACAGGCGCAACAGTGGCAGATGGGTTACCCCAGTATGCCCAGATGGAACAGTTGCTCGTAAATTCAGGGATCTGCACCCAGATATAAGAACTGCCATTCGTATTCCAGGACTCTATCTCGTAGTTCAGTTCACGGGTTTCGCCTGCATCCATGAAACGCAGATCGGTTGCCCCTTCCAGGAACTGACTATAAAGGAAACTGGGCAGACTCTCTCCGAGAGTCACCAGCGCAGGGAAGTTAGTCAACGTCTCGTCCCTGTCATACCCGCTGAATGTAATTCTCATCTTATTGGAGAAACCCGACATACCTGCCAGCGTTCTGAAGCTCTTTATCCCTGATGCCCAGATATCACTTTCCGTACTGACTGCACGGAACGTATAAAGATAATCAACACCCGCTGCCAGTCCTGTCGCCACACAGCTGAGGTTGGTATACAAATCGGAGAAGGATCCCACAAAGTTACTGCTCGCCCATGACGCCGGATTGGTCCCGCCATCATTCGCACCCCAGTATGCAATAACATCCGTGGCCAGCCCGGTCGTGCCAAGAGTCGCATTCAAAACCGCTGATGTGGACGAAATGTTTGTTGCCGCCAGGTTCTGTATCCCGACAACAGGTTGACATATGCCGAAACTGCTGTTTGATGCATGGTTCAGCCAGCACGCCCACATCCAGTTGGAGGAACGCATGACACTGGACAGCCTTACTTCATCCAAAAGGCCATTAAAGTAAGAACCGCTGTTGTAACGGCCGATTTCGACGTAACCGCTTCCATCCTCAATAGAACTGATCGAACCCGATGCCTGCTGAATGCCATCGACATACAGGTATGCATCCGACCCGCTTTGCATGCCCGACAGGTAATGCCAGGCATTATTAGCAGGCGCTGAAGCAGTTATCTCCTCACTGCTGCCGCTCCATCTCACGGACGAACCTTCGAGGAATAACTGCCATCTCAAGTCCACCGGCTGTTTACTAACTATGAATCCATTCTGTCCGAAATTGCCTGAATATGCCCAAGCCTCTACGCTTATTTCCGAGGCAACCCTTATGGGACCAACGCCCATGAAGGAACTGCTGCCGTTAAAGGTCTGGGCAGACCCGACGAACCCTGTCGAGGTTGACTCGCGAGGGAAAAACCATTCGGTCGCGTTCCAGTGATTGGAAGTTGAATCAAGCGTGTTCGTACGGTCCATGTGCCAGACGCCGATATAGCCTTCCGACCAGACCGAGCCGTTGGTGGTATAGACCGGCGAAACAACAGCATTGGTATTGCCCCAGTACGCCCAGATTGAACAGTTATTCGTGAATTCCGGTATTTTAACCCAGACATACGATGCTCCTGTCGTAGCAGAATAAGCCGAGGGCAATCCATACTTCTGCGACAGGTAACCTCCCACCTGGTTAAGCTCGTTTGACGTCAGCACATGATCAAAAATAATCAGTTCGGCAACTTCACATTTTGACATCTCACTGGCTCCATTCCAACCGCCAACCTCAACACGCCCCGGCTTAAAATAGCTGTCAGATGAACCATTGGCATTAAATGCCAGCTGATTGCCTTCCTTCCAGAAATTAGCTTTGGGATCAGACTCGTTGTTTATGGTACCCGCATGCAGATGCCAGTTGGTGTTAGCAGTACCACCATTATATATCCAGCCTTCCATATGCCACCGTTCATCACCGCTGCTATGGAAACCAAACAAATCATTACGGGTAAAAGAAGATATAACACGACCATAATAATCCGGCCCCGTATACCGGGCAACCGAGAAAATAGTATACTGCTGAAGACTGTCAAAATTGTATGTCGTGTAAACCGCATCACCGCCATCGAAGTTTACAACATTCTGCCCTGCAGGTCCATTAGTGAGAAGAGCTGGATCGCTGATGACATTATTCGCATCACGTCCCCAGCCCGACTGGTCCTGCCAAGTGGTTACATTGCCGCTTCCATTCGTCACAACACCAACATCCGCCTTGAGCCATAGCGCCAAGCCGGATGGAAGACCGGCAAAACGAATGGGATTCCACTGTTCTATCTCGTAGCTGAGTTCATTAGTCTGGGTTTCATCTGTAAACCGCAAATCGGCTCCGGAAGACGATGCAAATTGACTGTACAGGAAATTAGTCATGCTCTCACTCAACACAACCAGCACAGGGAGGTTTGTCAAAGTTTCAGCTTTATCGTACCCGCTGAACGTGATTTTGGTCCTGAAGGGACTGGCTTGGATCGTATCAGCCAGAGGCTGATAAGCTGTCCTGAAACTGACAGGATCACTCCACGAGGTTAACAAAACATTTGTAACACTAAACCGGACATAATAGGGAATATCAGGCGTCAGCCCTGTTACGGAGTAACTTAGATTGGTTACAACGTTGGTAAACGAACCAAGATAGGCAGAATTCGCCCAGGCTGAAGCAACATTAGTACAGTCTGCCGGACCCCAATAAGCCCACACTTCCGACACTGTTCCCGAAGAAGACAACACTGCATTAAACACGGCGGAAGTTGCTTCAATACTGGACGGGAAACTATTAGATACTCCTGCACCAGCCTGGCAATACTTCCACATCCCCGGCTGAAGGATGACGCTTACACGCGCTTCCGGCTGACCCGGCTCAGTAATCCAGAAATTAATCGATTCACCACCTGCATTTTCCTTGCCCAGGAAGATAATATTATATGCCTGCCCGGCCGTCAGGGTCACATTTCCGCTGGTAGACCGTATCGGGGCAGCAACCACACCGTCACTGGCCTGGAAAATACCGTCATTATTAAAATCAATGTAAATCATGCCCCAGTCGTCGCAATCCCACCGGAAATTATGAACCCCGGAAAACCTTGGAACCATTTGACCGCTAAACACAGTGGCAAAATAATCCGACGACGGAAATCCCGTAAACATGCTGAAATTGTAAATATCTCCGGTGGCAATGGTATTGTACTGAGGAGCTTCGGCCAGCGCAAGAACACTGTTTACCTTGTACCCGGTAAATACCCTGTAAGAAGATATGTTATAAGCGGCATCATTTAAATTAAGAGCATTAGCATTTTGTCGATCATTCAGGAAAAGCGAACCTCGAAGTCCAAACAAATAAAGCCCTGGCATCATTGTCGTGAAACTGCTGCTGACAGGACTCCAGCATTCACCCACGGCATTTGACGCATAACAGCGGTAGTAATAGCGCAAGCCATAATAAAGATTTGAGAGAGCTGTTGAAAAATCTCCCACACTGGTCACACCATTCGAATATACATTCTCCCAGGTCGCCTTGTTTGTCCCGCCGTCAGACACACCCCAGTAGATGCAAACTTCCGCCGTTGACCCGGTTGATGTGTAACTCCCGTTCAATACAGCCGTATTGGTCAGCACATCGCTCGGGCCAATTCCGTTATTAACCGCAGGGAACCCTGCCGCAGGGAATGTAACAAGCATGCGGTTGCTTGTTGTATCCATGGAAACCACGGGCATTGCCCACCCTTCCGCACCTCCACCAACCGGTTTCTCAATGTTCCAGGTAATGTTTGTGTCAGGATCAGCGACTCCTACAGGCCAGGTCATAATCACAAACTGCTGGTTAACAGGCTCCGTCAATCCCTCCGGATTGTATAACCTCAACGTACATTCACCACCCGGAGTTAATGTCACCTGATTTGAAACAGCTACAAGCCCTGGAGTTGTTCCATATCGCCAGCCGTATATTGATCCGGAATTCATCGTCAGGAAATTATTCAATGTCAAAATCCCGCCGCTGTTTGTCCCGCCAGGCACGAGCCCGGAACCGGACAGAACAGTAACAGGGCCGTTCACCACGCCCGATCCGCCAATAAAACCAGTGTTGGTAACAGTAACGATGCTGTCACTATGCAAAGAACCATTAACAACCAATGTTCCATTACTTATCAACGTAGGACCGGCATAAGTATTTTCATTCAGCAACACAACCTGACCGGCACCGGCTTTACCCAATCCGCCCTGGCCGTTAACAACGCCTGAAACGGTCATGACATAGTTGCTTGAGTCGAGGGTACCGACATAATTGTTCGCAATCCATATGTTACGGGTGTTACCAAGAACAAGATCCGCTCCAGCCAGAAGGGCGCCATTCCCATAATTGAACCGTATGCTGTTTGTAGGAACAAAAGGCACGGCGCCGATTGATCCATCAGAAAAAATAGTTATTGTCCCCTGCTCAATTCTGGTAAAGGCATAGCTGTTGGTTGCGGCAAGAATCAGGTTACCAGGCGCACTCTTTATAATCTCACAATCTATTCCCGAAATAACGCCTTGCATAATCGCAGTACCGCGCACATTGATCCGGCGACCGCCATTAATTGAATTCAAGTTTATCGGATTAACCCAGATAACCGGATCAGTACTGTTCACATTACCGAGTTGAAAATAGTTATATGGACTAAAGTAGTTCTGACTCCAAACAAGGTTTGAACCGTTGCCACCGATGTTGACGGTCAATGGCCCGCCAACAGCAGCAAAACCTCCACTGCGATAGTCACTGCTGTAAATGGAGCTCATCCATGCCACCTGGTTGGCACCAAAGCCCAGATCACGCGTAAAGGTCCCGTTCATTTCAACAATACCCTGATCCCAGCTATCCCTCCAGCCGGCCAGCCGCAGGTTCGCAGTTGCAGGCAGGCTGGCACTATTAGTCATACGTAACGCTGTAGTATTGGCCTCAATAGTCCCGGTAATGGTATTGGAACCATCTAAAACAAGAGGATACCCGGTAACACCTGTAGGCCCTAAAAGAACCCCGGGCCCGGTAATCGCTCCTTTGATCGTTAAGGAACTGTTCCGTGTATCAAAAACCATAAATGCATTAGTGTTAATATAAAAGGTACGATTCACATCAGTCGTCATGGCATTTCGGGGTTTAAGCCAGTTAAATCCGCTAACAGCAGTGATGTTCGTCTGCGGCGTCGAAGGAACAGGCCCAAACGATCCGTCCCCATAAAAGTATACCCCTGCATTATTTAAATATGTACCACCGGAATATGTGTTGTTTGTTCTGGCCAGCGTTATCAGACTGCCATTCTGTGAACCCATCGCACCGCTGTATGACACCAGTCTCAGCACAACCGAAGTAGCCCCCCTGTCCGTGATAATTGTATCCAGGTTGGTATTCGTCAGCCCACTTCTCCTGTCAACCTTATGGTTGTCGATGATTATAAGCTCATTCGTGCCGGAAGTGAGCCAGCCGCCATTGATTTTGGATCCAACCGCCGAACTGGCTGTAAACATAAGTCCGCCCGAAACAATCCGGTTTGTACCGGTAAGCGAGAGAGTACGGGTGGTAGAATCGTTAAACCTCAGACTGTTCACCATCGCATTCGTCATTGTACAGTTCAGGGTGATTATAGAATTATACCCGGCAATGAAAACGTTCGTGCTGTAGGCCATGTAAGGTGCAACAACATTAAAACCATTATTCCTGGCCCAGTCATTCGACCTCACAGTTGCATAACAACCAAGGATACCGTCCTCATTTGGCGTTAAAGTTGTAATACTGCCGTTATAAGGAAGATTGAAATCTACAAGTCCCAAGTTCCGGGTAATCGTCCCCAGATTAAGATTGGCAGTACCACCGCTACCATTGGTCACAGTAACAAAATTAAGCCCGTTATCCAGGGTCATGCCATCAAACGTCTGGCTGTTCACTACACTGTTCTTCCCTTTGATTATCAGGGTGGAACCGCCAGTCAAAGTCAGCGCCGAACCGGAACCTATAATATTATTTGTCGGTGAAAGAGAACCGCTGAAATCAAGTGTGGTCTGTCCGCCATTAAGAACCACCGGCCCTGTGAAAAGATTCGTCGCCGCAAGAACCAGCGTACCGAGCCCCCTCTTTTCCAAACCATCGTTACCGTCAATCACGGCAGTAATGGTGGTAGTGCGATTCGATATATTTATCACAGGTAGACCGCTCGTGACATCCAGGGTCAAGTTCCCTGCACGTTGAAGCACCCAATCATTCGAGAGCCACATGAAATCGCCAAAAAGGACTGTTCCAATCGTACGGTTTCCATTCAGCGTCACAGTCCTGGTACCGCTATCAATGTTCACCCGGGAGAAATCAGCAATCCCATCCGTGCCACTGGCGATCTGGCTTCCATTCCAGCGGCTCGACGTGGTCCAGTTGTCGCTACCATTGTAATTCCATATGCCATCCACGGCCCAAATATTCGATGAACAGAAGATTACAAACACAGAAAATAGAATTCTCTTCATCATACCACTAACTCCACCTGGTTTACTTGAACCAGGCTCACACGCAAACACTCTGTTTCAAGAAACTACTTTTCCATCAGGCCTTATTTCTGTACGACCATGACAGTTCCACATTTTTCAGTCAGTCTTACGAACGACTTATTTAATCGTTATTACCATTCCTCTTATATATTTCGATAAATCGCTGCAAACACTGAACGTACTGTTGGACGCCTGGTTCAAGTAGCAGGCCCACATCCAGTTCGAGGAACGAGATATACTGGAAATACGCACCTCATCAATTTTCCCGTCCGAAGGCCAACGGTAGGTACCGGCACCAGGATTGGCTATTCCGATCTTCCACGTGGCTGTCCCATATTCGCGTGCCGCCAAACCAGGGGAGAAAGAGTTACCAGTTTCCAGCCGCCCATTCACATAAAGCCGCATGCTTCCTGTTGTGCGATCAACAACCGAAGCAGCATGGAAAAAGGTTCCCGGCTCATTAGTACTGATTGATGTACAGCTACGGCCAGTGTCACCAGTCCAATGTTCGGAAACAACTTTCTGATTGTTGGCATAACGTAATCCCATATGACATCCTGGTTTCTCTATTATTCCGTAATGGGCATTATTTTGATCTCCCGATCCCGGCGGGACGGATGCCGGCCTGAACCATGCCTCCACCGTGTAGTTATACTCCTGAACCTCCTGCAGGGAGGCCGAATTTGATAATTCAACGTAATCATCCCCGTCCGGGCCATAAAATGAATCAGCTCCATCGACCACCCCGGTTGCATTCATTGCAACGCCACCCTTGGGTGTACAGATATTCTTATACATTGAAGAATCCGAGTGCATCCCGCTGGTTTCGTGTAAATGCACTACACCCCTGTAGTTTGAATCCCATGCCGCCCCGTTCGTAGTATACGCCGGTACATCGGCAACTGCATTGTTACCCCAGTAAGCCCAGATATATGTGTTTGAGTCTACAAGCTGAGGTATCTGTACCCAGATGTGAGATTCACCATCGATATCCCACTTCTCAATTTCATAGTTCAACATGAAAGTTTCACTGGAATCAACAAATCTCAGATCGCCTGCATTGTTCTGCAAAGTAAAACCAGAATAGCTGAAACCCGTTATGTTGGTACTGAACGTAACCAGAGCAGGGAAGTTAGTCAGGATTTCCCCCTCAGGATTGGTATAGCCCGGGAAGGTTATCTTCATCTTGCAGATCCACATGCTGCGCAGATAATCGTGAATCGTAACAAGAGCATTGCTGGGCGAACCTATTACATAACCGCCGTTTGAAAGAGTTAAAGAAACCATTTCATCAGGTTCAAAAACAAGGTCTTCAATTGGTGTAATGGTAATCAGGGCATTGGTCTGCCCGGCCGGAATCACTACGTTTCCGCTCAATGTACTGTAATCAACCCCATTACTGGCAGTTCCATTCACAATATAGTTAACAGTGAAATCAATGTTGGTTCCAGATACAGGCCGATACACGGAAAATGTACCCGTATTTATTCCTATCTCTGATGCATCTGCATCCACGGCTTTTACCGCCAGTGAACCGGTGAAGAATCTGGCAGATGATTCGACCCAGGCAGATCTTACGGCGTTTGATGCAAAATACCGGTAGTAGTATATTTTATTTGCCTCCAGTGCACCTATGCTGGCCGTCATCAATCCAGGATATACCTGGTCACGATAATCCACATACTGCCAATTGGTTGCAACTGTGCCGCCATCTGTCTGGCCATAGTAAACCCAGGCATAAGTTGGAACTCCATCATCATGCAACAGCATCCCGTTCATCCTGGCTGAATTTGCTGTTACATCAGTCGCGCCATTCCCATTAGAGATAAAAGCGGAGAACGTCATGAACGATGCATTGGATGCCTGGTTCAGATAGCAGGCCCAGAGCCAGTTGGAAGAACGTGGAACAGCATCAACACGCAACTCATCCATGAATCCATTCCACCAGCCCCACTGATCATGCTTACACCCGATTTTAAACTTATCGGAAGATCTGATTAGATCAGACCTGGTCCCCTCCGCGACCTGTACACCATCATGATAGAGATAGACCTTGCTGGTGTCATAATTATAAACATACGCATAATGGTGCCATGTTTGAGCTTCCGGAACTGCCTGAGGTCCATAAAGTGACGAGGTTCCATTAAATTCCGAGGCCCACTTGTTACCGCCGCCTGAATCAGAAATGGCGAATGTATATGTCAGGGTGTTTGTAACCGTATCACCCGCAGCATAGGCAAAACTCCAGCCTAACCCGGTATTATGATACAGCCAGGCCGAAAAAGTAATACTTGTTCTGATATTCAGGCTTTCACCCCTGCTGCCTAGTTCAATATAATTGCCACTTCCGTTAAAATACTGACCATCGCCAATCCAGCCATTGCTCGTCGTATTCCCGATACCTGCGCCATGGTTTGCATTCGCACTGGAATCCAGAGCGCTCGACTGACCCATGTGCCAGACGGCCCTGAAGCTGGAATCCCATGTTGACCCATTCCCGCTGTAAACAGGCATCTCCGTTCCCTCTATTCCCCAGTAGACCCAGACAACTGCATTATTAGTGAGCTGCGGCACCTGAACCCAGACATAGGAATCACCGTTGGTATTCCATTTCTCAACTTCATGATTCAGAATGGTTGTAGCGTTGTCATTCATAAACCGCAGATCGCTACCATTGGTCGATCCACACTGGCTGTATGAGAACCCGTTCGATCCTTCGGTAAAAATAATCAACGCAGGAAAGTTGGTCAGCGTTTCATTCTTGTCATATCCGTTGAACTGTATCTTCATCTGGTGTTTAATTGGGGAGAAAACGGTTGAACTGGGAGCCCATCTCCCGCCAAATGAATTGGTCGCATAATAACGATAATAGTACGTGTAACCGGAAGAGAGCCCCGTAAGATTCGTACTCAGAGAACCGGCACCGATGTACCCAAAACTGCCTGCATGCGCCCAGGCAGCCTTGTTTGTCCCGCCATCAACTTCTCCCCAGTAAACCCAGACTTTAGTCGGCGCACCGCCGGTCGATGAAAGATAGCCGTTGATGGCCGCCGAAGTCATTGTAGTATTCGTTGCGCTGCCATTGTTGATTACCGGCAAGCTTGTACTCTCAACCGCACTGGCCGTATTAAACAAGGCGTTGGAACCCTGATTCATGTAACAGGCCCAGATCCAGTTGGAGGAACGCGGAACATTGGATATCTGGAACTCATCAAGGGCACCGTCAAAGTGAGCAGTCGTGCCATAATCATACCTGCAGCCTATCTTCGCAAAGCCACCTAAAGACCTTGCGGTGTATGTCGTGGTGCCGACAAGCACTCCATCAAGATAGACAAATCCGTTGTTAATGGCAGGATCACCATTAAATACATAAACAACGTGCCGCCACATACCGTTGTTGACATACAAACCAAAGCCATCAGATTGGGCCGGGCCAGGCCGCCATGTGCTTCCCTCGTAATAATTAAGTTTGCCTGAAGCAATAGTTGCAAGCAATCTACCTCCCAATATGTCAAACGGACGGCCATCACCGCTCGTGGTAACAGTCTTCAGCCAGTAATGGAACGTGTAAGTACCGGACGCAGAAGATAACCCTGTAACATCGACATAATTATAGCCACCATTGAGATCTATCGCATCGCCAACACTACCCTGCACCAAGCTTGCCCCATAATTTACACCATCAAACCTGGACGCTGTGGAATCTGGATATTTATAGTCGGAATTTGTCGTACCAAAATGCCAGACACTAAGATAATTATGAGACCAGGTCGCTCCATTTGTTGAATATGAGGGCATATTCGTGTCTGATCCTCCCCAATATGCCCATACCCATCCGTTACTAATAAGTTCAGGAACCTGTACCCAGGCATATGAACTGCCACCAGTATTCCACTTCTCTATCTCGTGGTTCAACATCACAATCTCGTTCGAATCCGAGAATCTCAGATCACCACCATTGCTGGCAGTGCATTGACTGTAAGAAAAACCATTCGATCCCTCTGAAAGAATCACCAGCGCAGGGAAGTTCGTCAATGTCTCTTCCTTGTCGTACCCGCCGAACTGCACCTTCATCCTGTACCGCGACGAAGAGAAGGTCTCCGTCGTAGGCGCCCAGCATTCACCATTGGAATTGCTTGCATAGAACCTGTAGTAGTGCCGAGTAGCACTAGTCAGCCCGCTTATGTTGGTCGTCAATAACCCGCTCATCGAGATATCCACTTCCCCAAAATCAGCCTTGTGACCCCAGGCCATCTTGTTCGTGCCGCCATCCGCAGTTCCCCAGTATGCCCAGACTGTCGTCGGGGCATTACCCGTCGATACAAGATTTCCATTTAGGTTGGCCGAGTTGAGCAGCACTGCAGAAGGCGTGTTGTTGCTGATGTAAGGCAACAGCATACCTTCAACGGCACTCATAGGACTGAACACGCTGTTCGAGGCCTGGTTCATGTAACATGCCCAGATCCAGTTCGATGACCTGGGAATACCGGAGATCTCAATCTCATCAAGGTAACCATTAAAGGAGTTTGTCAACGTCTGGAGCTGACCAAACACAATCCTTGTCGATACATTCAGGAAATTGGTGTTACCCGTCTGGGTCCCACAATCAACGCCATCCACATATATCTTCTTCTCTCCTGTCGATCTGATTCTCGTAGCCACAATATGGTGCCAGTTCTTGTCATTAATGTAAGTTATTCCGGAGTGCAGGGTTGTATCAGGATTCCCGGTCCCGAAGGCAGCCAGATTGTTATTATAGCCAACACCAAAATCATTTGTATTCCCCGAGACATCTGCATCAACCAGCCCTGAGCCATTATACCAATGCGTTCCTCCAATACTGTTGGCAGTCGCCTTCATCCAGAATGCAATCGTGAAATCATCCTGGATCATACGGCTGATACGTATCGAATTGTCCAACCCGTCAAAGCTCCAGGCATTCCCAATCAACCCGGCCGCCGGCACAGAATTAGCGCCTCCATAAACCGACCCGTTATAGTGGTTCGTCGTGGAATCCAGTGCATCGGAATTCAGATGCCAGACGCCCCTGAAATCAGCATTCCATGTCGTACCGTTTGTGGTATAGGAAGGTGCAGCAATATTAGTACCGCCCCAGCACACCCAGACTCTATAGTAATTCACCAACTCAGGTATCAGCACCCAAACATATGAATTTCCATTCGTGTTCCACGACTCTATTTCGTAGCTAAGCTCGCCCATCAACTCATTCGTAAATCTCAAATCAGCCCCGCCCGGCTGCAACTGGCTATAGGAAAAACCGCCGGGACTCTCCTTTAGCACCACCAGCGCAGGGAAGTTCGTCAGTGTCTCTTCCTTATCATATCCGCTAAATGCGATCTGCATGCGGTAAGGCAGCGATGATATATAACTGGTGGAATTCAATGATCTGAAAGACAGGGAATCCAACGCCCAGACATCATCTATTGAGTTTGTTGCCCTGAATTTGAAATAGTACTGAACGTCAGGAGTCAGATCTGTTACCGTGCAACTGATGTTTGTTGCATCAACATTTGTCCATGATCCGACAGGGAAGCTGTTGACCCATGCTACGGCATTGGTTCCAAAATCATTTGTATTCCAGTAAACAAGCACATCAAGAGCCGCGTTTGAAGCATAAAGCGTAGCATTCAGAACGGCAGATGTTTCTGTTATGGAAGAAGCAGCAACATTTCTGACTCCTGCCATCGGAATATAGGTAATAAAGGGTATAGCCGACTGCTGGTTCATCCAGCATGCCCAGACCCAGTTGGAAGAACGTCCCGCGCTCTCAATACGGAATTCGTCTATGCTTCCATCCAGGTATTCACTGGAACCGTTGTAAGCTGCCATGTAGCCGATGGCAGAGCCTGCAGTGGAAAGCGCACCACTTCTGTTCTCTGAACCGATCTCAACCCCGTCCCTGTAGATCTTCTTGACCGACCCGTTGTAAGTCGCAGTCAGCAAGTGCCACCCGTTTATGAAATCACCGGCAAAAACCGGCGCGTCGAGTTCCGTATATGAGCTACTGGGACCCAGTCCAAATGAAAGAATTGTCCCACTATTCTGGAATGCGAACAGGTGACGATCGTTGCCATCGTCTTTCCTGTATATTTCGCGGTTGGCAAGACCTTCGAGATTTGTAGACGCATTGACCCAGGCCGAAATACTGATCTGGGCGGCCGGCCTCAGAAGTACGTTGTTCCCGCAATTAATGTAATCATTTCCATCAAAATACTGGGCTTCCCCGACCTGCCCATTGGTATACGAATTCCGGACCTGCAATGCCGTGATACTATTGGCGCTGGAATCGTAGTGAGAACCTGTTAACAGCTCATCGGTTATCTGCTCATTCAAATGCCAGACACTCCTGAAATTGTAGTCCCATGTCGCACCATTGGTGGTATATGAAGGCGCTATTGTTGCATTGGAGTAACCCCAGTATGCCCAGATCGAACAGTTGTTCGTCAACGCCGGCACCTGTACCCACACATGCGAACTTCCATTGGTATCCCAGGTATCTATCTCGTAGTTCAGTTCCAGCGCCTCGGTCTCATCTGCAAACCTCAAATCTGTTGCACCGGCTTTCACCTGGCTGTACAGGAACCCCGGTAAATTCTCTCCCAACGTCACCAATGCCGGGAAGTTAGTCAACGTCTCAGACTTGCCGTAACCGCTGAATGTAAGCTTCATCCTGTTCGAATAAACAGAAGAGGCAAAAGATGACCTCAATGTATCAGAGGGTTTTGACCAGGCTGTATCCTGTTCATTGGTAGCCAGAAACGAAAAATAATAGACCGTATCCGGCAACAGTCCCGTCGCCGTGCAGCTTATATTCGTTGACAGCACGTTAGTATACGTACCGACATAATTACTGAATGCCCAACCTGCTGGATTGGTCCCGCCATCACTCATCCCCCAGAATGCCCATACCTCACCTACAGAACCGCCGACACCAAGCGTGACATTCAGCACCGCAGATGTGGTTGCGATATTTGATGCCAAAGCACTGCTAACGGTTATGACTGTCCTGGCATACTCTGCAAATACATTGTTTGAAGCCTGATTCATCCAGCATGCCCAGAGCCAGTTTGATGAACGTTTGACTCCTGAAACCCTGACTTCGTCCAGTACGCCGTTATAATAATAACCATTGAAATAACGGCCCATCTCAACATTACCGTTCCCGGCACCTATTGCGGCTATCGTGTTCGTTGCTCCCAGCAATCCGTCAACATACAGAGACGCGGCGGAACCGCTCTGGGCTCCCGCCAGGTAATGCCAATTTCCTCCTGATGGAGCCGACACGGCCACTTCTCCTGATTCTCCCTTCCACTTGAGAGAAGAACTTTCCAGGAACAACTGCCACTGTGTATTCGCCGGATTTTTACCGAGGATGATACTGTTCTGATTAAAACTCGTTGCATAAGCCCAGGCCTCAACACAAATCTCCGAGACAGGTTTTACATTACCAACCCCCCTGTAGGCAGTACTGCCATTGAAACCCTGTCCCCAGTTTATGAACCCTGCCGCATTCGTAGAAGCAGTGCCATCAACAGAATTATAACGATTGGCAGTCGAATCCAGCACGTTCGTATACTGCATATGCCATACGCCCAGATAACCCTCCGACCATGTTGAACCATTGGTGGTATAAACAGGAGGGATGGCTGCATTGGTATTTCCCCAATGCGCCCAGATCGAACAGTTATTCGTAAACTGCGGCACCTTAACCCAGACACGCGACTGACCTGAAGTTGGCAGGGGAGCTGCAGGAGTATACGAGGTTGTCAGCCCGTATTTGTCTTCAAGATAAAAACCAACCCGGTTCATTTCCGCGTCTGTGAGTCCGGTCCTGTAAAGAATAATCTCGGCAAAATCCACCTTGCCATAACTGCCCACATTGGGCGCAAGCCTTGCAGCTATAGCATACCCCACAGGATCTAAATCTTTTGCAAATGATATCGCGCTCGTGCCCTGTATAACACCATCAAGATATGTCTGCGCACCTACTGCGTTAACTCTTATGGCATCAATCCTGTAAAAAGAATTGTCACGCAATACACTTATCGAAGGATTCCCATTTCTATGATACTTGATCCCGTTTGTCCCCGTCCCTGTAACATTCTGCTCGATGTCAAATGCGGAATTCCGATCGTAGTCATAACCTGTTGCAGCAACCTGCGCAAAATAACCGGCATAATTGCCGTTCGTCCGGATCTTTGAAACAAAGAAGTACGTCATCTGACCCGACAGATTAAATCCGGGTGCCCAGTTCGTGTTCCTCAGGTACTGTGAATAACTGTTGTTGAAGCTCAACACGGCCTGGCTGTTCAGCTGATTCGTCAGGTACAGCGGGCCGAAGCCGCCCACTGTCCACGCATCATTCTTCAACCCCGACTGGTCCTCCCACCGGACGACATTGCCGACGCTGTTTGTCACGACGCCTGCATCAGACTTCAGCCACAGCACCAGGCCATCCCCGGGATCCCAGCTTTCAATCTCATAGCTAAGCTCGTTTGTCATCGTCTCATCCGTAAACCGCAGGTCAGCCGCGTTAGACGAAGCAATCTGGTTGTAATAGAAGTTGGTAATACTCTCGCTCAGCGTAACAAGCACTGGAAAATTCGTAAGCGTCTCAGCTTTATCGTATCCGCTGAATGTGATCTTCATGCTGTAAGGAGCTGTGACAGGCATGAAAGCAGTCTTGAATGTCTGGGGCTCGCTCCAGTAATCCATCAGGGCATTCGTAATCCTGAACCTCAAATAATACTGAGTATCCGGATAAAGTCCATTGACGGCATAATTCAAGTTCGTAACAGCATTGGTAAATGAACCAACATAAGCTGAATTCGCCCACGCAGAAACAACATTTGTACAGTCAACAGGCCCCCAGTAGGCCCACACTTCAGACACTGTTCCGGAAGAAGACAATGTCGCATTAAGTACAGCCGACGTGTCCCCGACACTTGTGGCGACAGCGCTGCTTATCCCGGCCCCACCAATACAGTACTTCCACATCCCTGCCTGCAATGTCGTATTAACACGCACTTCAGACTGACCGGGCTCGGTAATGTAGAAATTGAGCGACTGGCCACCTCCAAATTCCTGCGCCATGAAGATGAAATTATACGGATGATCTGCCGTCAGGGTTTGCCGGTTTATGCCATCCCACGCAGGCACACCTGCAATGCTTCCCTCTCCAGCCTGGAAAACGCCGTCGTCGTTAAGATCAATATACATCATCCCGCGATCATCATTGCTCCACCTGAAACTGTGAATGCCCGTCACACGCGGAACAAACTGGCCGCTCAACGACGTAATAAAATAATCCGAGCTGCCATAATTGAATCCCGGGAAATTAACCCATCCATTAATTTCCCCAGTAGCTATTAAATTCCACTCGGGCGTCTCGGTCATCACAAGAACACTGCCGGCCTTGTAACCTGTAAGCACCC
>Ga0156394_1234_pt1 | contig 32716 bp, 21 predicted proteins | sample RifOxyA3_FD_108038 | JGI IMG/M metagenome (GOLD analysis project Ga0156394, IMG submission 108038) | Lentisphaerae bacterium RIFOXYA12_FULL_48_11 | reverse complement strand
TCGGCACCGCTACGGGTACAAAGCCTTTCACCTTCCAGCTTGGCGTAGCCCGCGCCCTGCTTGTAACACGCCTGGCAGAAATCGCGGCCAGAACAGGCACAAAACTCAAGGGTTTCTCGGAAATATCGCTCGAAGAACTTGCCCTCATGACAGGACTTGCACCGGCAGCTGCCAGGCTCGCTGCCGACCGCGAGTACGATGAACCTTTTCTTGTCGAAGACAATGCCGCCGTACCGGCGATTGTCGAGGCAGCACGCGAGCAAGGGCTGGTCGTAACGCGAGGAGGACGTTTCTGGCATCTTTCCGGCCCCTTGGACAAGGGTAAGGCGCTGCGCGTCCTGCTTGACTGGTTTGCTGAACGCGGTCTCCTGCCGGTTACCATCGGTCTCGGCGATTCTCCAAACGATATATCTTTCCTCCGGGTTGTAGATCACCCAATTCTGGTGCCACGCCCTGATGGCAAGGTCGATCAGGAGCTGGCGGGCTCATTCCCGACGGCAGAAAGCGCCCCCTGTCCCGGCCCGGAAGGATGGAACATTGCAGTGATCACAGCCTTGCAACAGGAAGAATAAGCCACACTGAAATCATGTTTGCCATTGACACCTGTTTAATTACTGGGGCACCTTTCACTGCAAGAGATTTAACATGAATGATTACATTACACTTTCTTCGGGTATAGTATTAGCCGGCATCGGCGGTGAGTTGTTCGTACGTGGCGTGGTGAAATTGGGGCGATGGGCGCGAATCTCGCCCGGTATCGTAGCTGTAACGTTCGCCGCATTTGCCACATCCAGCCCGGAATTTTCCGTGGGTATCAACGCGGCGCTGGCGCGGGCGCCCCAGATTTCACTCGGCGACGCTCTTGGCAGCAACGTGGTAAATGTGGGCCTGATCCTTGGCCTCGCTCTTGTCATCGGCGGGATGCGCGCGACACGCACGGAAGTAAAACGGGACTTCCCGGTTGCGCTGATTGTACCAGTCATCATCGGTGTAATGACCATTGATGGCTTAGTGTCCCGAATCGACGGAATAATATTACTGGCAATCTTCACCGGATGGTTGATTGCCGTAGTTCTGGAAGCACGGCGGCAGCGTAACGCGGCTGAGAAAGTGATCGAAGAACATCGGCATTGGCTCTCTATCATATTCAGCACTGTCGGACTGGGGTTACTGATCCTGGCCGGACGCTTAATAGTTACCGGAGCAACCGGCATCGCAGCTGCCTGGGGACTGGGAACATTCGTAGTAGGGGCTGTGATTGTGGCTGTCGGAACATCGGTCCCGGAACTGGCGACCGCAGTTATCGCCAAAATCAGAGGACATGACGAGATCGGCCTGGGAACTATTCTGGGCAGTAACATTTTCAACTGCCTGTGGATTATCGGGATAGTTTCTATAATCTGTCCCATTGTTATTTCGTTCCGCGAGGTGGCGATGGCATTGTCATTTGGTATTGCGACAGTCATACTGACCTATCCAACGCGGAACGGAATGATCAGCCGATGGCGCGGAATGGTCCTGCTTGTATTGTATATTGTTTATGTTCTTATAACCATAAAACCTGCCAACCACATATAGCGACCGGTCAAGTCGCAAAGAAATTTCTATAGCCAATGCACATTTCATAGAGTACATTACATCAAATAAAATTAATTCGCAGAGGTCACAAGCATGGATAAACCACTTTTCTTCTCAACACCTGCCGTCTGGGCTGGAACATTGGCGTCTATTTTATTTATCGGAATTATTGATCTTTCCCTGGGCTACGAATTCAGTTCATTCCTTTTCTACTTCCTGCCGATTTCAATAACAGGATGGTACCTGGGTACATTGCAGTCATTTGTATCAGCCACAGCATCCGCAGTTATCTGGTTCCTTTCCGACACTCTTTCAGGACACACGTACAGTAATTCTGTCGCTCCTTTTTGGAACACAGCAATCCGTTTAATCGCCTTTATGTTTGTAGGTTGGGCTATCGCCAAGATCTCAAGAAAGCTCAAGAAATCTCAGGCAGAAGTCAAAATACTTGAAGGTCTTCTTCCAATCTGTGCCCAATGTAAAAAAATTCGAGACGAGAACGGCGTCTGGCATCCGATAGAACAATATATCAGCAAACGTACAAATGCCGAGTTCACGCACGGATACTGTTCGGAATGCGGAAACAAGCTCATGATTGAAGCAGGCCTTGACTACAGATTGCCCGAATCACAATATGCGAAGGATAATAAGAAACCATGACCTGCCTGATTAACCGCATCATTCGCTTAAACGCGACAGCATCATGTATTATAGAAAGAATCGCTAATGAAAAAAAAGATACCTCAAACCTCAGAATTAAACGGAATCTCCCTTTCTGAAGGCATTGCCATCGGCAAGGCATTTATTTACAACGATATACTAACAAGAGATGTCTCTTCTTACAAAATTGCCAGAAAAAACATTCCGTACGAACTGAAAAGAATTGTGACAGCCATAGGCGATGTTAAGAAAGAATTGTATAAACTTGGCAGATCTATATCGCACAACGTAAGTTCTTCCGATGGTTCCATATTTCTGGCACAGAAGGCCATGCTTGAGGATGCCAGTTTTCTGTCTGAAATCCATACCGAACTGCAAAAGAGTCTGATGAATGCAGAGCAGGTCGTTAAAAATGTATTCCGAAGATATATAAATCGTTTCAGCGACGCCACCAGCGAAACCATAAAAGCAAAAGCAGACGACCTTCGTGATATTCTACGCAAAGTGTTAAGAAACCTCATGGGTATTAATACAAGTGTTCTGGAGAAACTCCCTGCTAACGCCATTGTTGTTACAAGACGACTGCTGCCGTCTGATACTATTCATATTGATAAACGCAATGTTGCCGGTATCGTAATACAAGAGGGAAGCGTGCATTCTCACAGCGCCCTTCTTGCCCGCTCACTTTCCATACCGGCTGCATGCAGCGACGGCAAATCCCTGGATTTTATAAATGAAGACGATCGAATAATCGTTGACGGTTCATCTGGCAGTATTCTCTGCAACCCTTCTTCCGCAATGCTGACTTCTTACAGAGAAAAACACCGTCTATTGTCCGGTAAACAAAATCGCGACACCAGAATTGTAAAGAACCACGTTAAAACAAGCCGAGGCAAAACAATTATAATCTATGCAAATGCCAGCAATCACTCTGAAGTTTCACAGGCAGTCCTACAGGGTTGTGACGGAATAGGCCTTTTTCGAACCGAATCTCTGTATTTAGAAAGCAAAACAATGCCGACAGAGAAAGAGTTATATGACAAGCTTCGGCACGCACTGGCTGCAACAGAAAATCTCAAGGTTACTCTTCGCGTACTTGATATCGGAGGCGATAAGAAATTACCATATTTTGACACCGGTGACCCCATCAGCCCTTTTCTCGGACTTAGAGGGATTCGCATTCTGCTCAAGAACCCTGATATCCTTTCAACTCAGCTTAAGGTCTTCGTAAGACTGGGAAATAAATTCAACATCCGCGTCCTTCTTCCCATGATTACCCTTGCAGAAGAAATAACCACCGTGCGAAAAATGCTTGACGAGTACTGCCAGAAATACGCACCACATAGGAGAAAGAGAATGGAACTTGGCGCAATGATAGAGACGCCTGCAGCTGTACTGGCAATTGATAGAATAATTAAAGTTTCCGATTTTGTAAGTATTGGCACAAACGATCTCACACAATATGTAATGGCAGCAGGTCGAGAAAGTCCCGAAGTTGCATCTTATTTTGACAAAGGTGCTGAACACATGTTTACCATGGCCAAGATGGTGGCAGATGCAGCCAGAAAATCAGGCAAAGAATGTAGTGTTTGCGGAGAAATGGCTAATGACAAATTGCATCTTGAACATTTTGTAAAAGCCGGCATATCCCACTTCAGTGTATCACCTTATCGTATTCCCGATTTGAAAAGGAATATAAGAAATCTGTAACCATATGATTCGACATGTACCTGAATGAACGAAATAGAAATATTTGTAGTGATAATTATTCTTCTGATGGGTGTTCCCGATCTATGTGAAAAACTGGGCCGTCCATCCCTGGCTTATATCATCTATCTCACCGCTGGGTTCATTATTGGTCCCATGATGACGGTCAAGGCCCAGAATCTGCTCATCGACGTCGGCAATTTCGGGTTCATACTGTTGCTCTTCGGCATAGGTCTCGAAATCGAATTGCCCAAGATAAAGGATCTGGCCCTGGCCGCCAGAAAAGCACTGAAATGGACATTGTTGCAATATCCTGTGGTATTCACACTTGCACTGGTTGCTGATTTATCATATTCCGAAGCATTCCTCGCAACAGTCGCAGTATCTGCATGCTCGCTCGGGATGGCATATCCCGCATTGCAGCAGATGACGGAAATTAGTCAGGAAAGAAAAGAGGCACTGCTCTTCATTATGACCATTCTGGAAATTCAGGCTGTCATAATACTTTCAGGAGGACAGGCTTTTTCATCACACGGTTTTGGTATTCGTTTCATATTTCAGCTTATCGGTATCGTAGTTGCAGTGATGCTGGTTGGATTGCTTGCCAATCACCTCACCCGATTTCTTGAGATCCTCATTGAAAAGACAATACGCTGGAAAGCACAGATAGTTGTTCTCTTTGTGCTGATCATCGCAGGGACAGGTGAACGGCTCGGATTATCATCGCCCAAGACAGCGTTTTTCCTCGGCCTCTTTATAAACAGAGCCACCGGCGAGGGACTCGGACTGCAGAAACACCTCGCACCAGTCGGAAGCCGACTTCTGATCCCGGCCTTCATGGTTGGACTTGGCGCAAGGATTCCTCTCGAACTGGCCTTTTCAAAGGCCGGGTTTCTTGCCCTCTGTTCTGCGGTTTTCCTTCTGGCGTACCGTCAGAAAACTCAACATATGCTCTTGCCTGCAGAGGGACAGAGCAGGGCATTCCTGCTTTTGAGTCCCAACCTAACCATGATTGCACTGGCACTGCAAACGCTCGAACAAAACTCCACAAACGAATCATCCCTGATATGGCTGGCATTCATGGGTCTGTTTATTACTCTGTTCTCGATACTTGGACTTCCAAAAGCAAATACTCAATTTGATGACCAAGCTTACGGATCACCAGTCAAATCCGGTCCACCTTAACAGTTCTTACCCGGTTTTTTCCGCAAATCTTAGAATCTTCTTTAGAAACAGGTATGTTTCATCCGTATTCTCCAGGTAATACTCGGCCCTGGTTTTCCTGTCGCCACCAACACGAACGGTAATGCCCTTTCCCCGAAGAATCCCGAAAACCGACTCGTCCGTGTAATCATCACCGACATAAATACCGATATAAGAACCATCCGCACCCTTTGCGGCAAGCCTGGAAATAAGCCATAGAACGACCCTGCCCTTGTCCCATTGAATCGCCGGCGAGAATTCCACTACTTTCTTGCCTTTAGACATCCTGATTTCACCCGATTTTATGAAGGATGAGGAAACATCTCTCAGGATACCGCGAATTCTTTTCAGAGCGCCTCTCTTAACGTTTCGATAATGAACCGCCACACAACCATTCTTGTCCTCTATCAATATCCCTTCCACCGTCTTCAAACAGCGAGACAGAGTTACACGCAGTCTCTTCAGACGTATTCGACATGTAACGGGTATCTTGTAATGCCAGTTCAGGCGCGGACCCGCAACCTGTTGACCATGGTTTCCGGCATAAAACACCCCAAATAGATTAACTTTTCGAGAAATGTCGCAGAGCTTTCTCCCGCTTATAACAGCCAGCGTTACTCTACGTAACACCAACAGTTTTTTTAACAACGCCCTGGTTTCAGCGGGTAGGCTTGCCTTCTCAGGTGTGGAAGCCAGCGGAGCAAGAGTTCCGTCAAAATCGAGGAATAACAGCACTTTTTTCCCTGCAAGCCGATTTCTTATCCGACGCCAGCATTTTATGGCATTATACATACCGACCTTGTTTTCACTGGAACTCCATTTTCAAAAGCTGGAGATAACAAATCCTGCAAGCCACTGGAACACGCTCTACCCGGTAATAATTCCGTGGATTAATGCATTGCCGAAGCGGTTCCCTTGCCGGCATTCCCGGCTCCTTCCTGCCGGTAGTTGATCGCCGTGATAGGATAAGGAATAACTATTTTCTCCTGCATGTAACGCGCATGCAAAGCTTTTATGAATTCATGCTTTACAAGATACTGATCCACAAATTCCTTCCCCCTCATGATCACTGAAAAACCGATACTGAAATCGCCAAAAGTCTTGTAACGGATAAAAGGCTTGAAATCAGGAACCCCGCCAGGCACCGTTTTCATAATTTCAGTTGCAGTCTCAATGGTCACCCTTTCCACATGCTTAAGGTCACTGTCATAATGAACCCCGACATCCACAAGCACGGCCAACTCCTTGTCAGGAAAATAGTAATTGGTGATTATTGTCTGGGCTAACTTGGAATTCGGAACCATAATCATATTGTTGGCAAGCATCCGGATTTTTGTTGAACGCCAGTTTATATCCGTGACATATCCCTCCTCGCCCGACTCAAGTTTTATGTAATCGTTCACGCGAATCTGCTTGCTGGCAATTATGTAAAATCCCGCAAAGATATTGGCCAGCGTTTCCTGAAGACCAAGCGCTACGGCAAGCCCGCCAACACCCAGAGTTGTAAGAAGCGGCGTAATGGAAAGCCCAAGGCTGCTCAAAATTATCAGTCCGCCAATAATAAAAATAACAACATTGAGGGCATTGCGCGAAAAAGAGGAAAGCTGGTATGGAGCGTCGCTCCGTTCGGCATATGATGAGATCATCTTGGAAGATATGCCCGATAAGACAAGCGTAACCGACAAAACTCCCAGGACAAACAACGTTTTGGCAATAGCCGAAGACCAGCCAGCCGGAATATCCAGAACAAACATGCTGAAATAAATGCTGAGCATTACACACCAGAGAATAGACGGTGTTTTAACTGCCGTAATAACAATGTCGTCAAACTTTGTCTCCGTCCTGCCCGCAAGCGAAGAAATACGTTTTATAATGAAATGGCGTACCGCCAGCGTCAGGAACAGAATTACAATCAAAACCGACCCGTATAAAATCAGCGCGTTAAACTCCAGCGTAAGTATTTCTGATATATTGGTCATATTCCTCATCCAAACTTATTTAATCACCATACACGCCAATTACAAGATTCCTTTTTCAAATAAAGTATGCTGCGTATTTTCCGCCCCTTGGCGGATCCACCGCTGGTGGATATCTTGTTCTTACAACGAAACAAAAATACGGTCTTCAATTTACCAACAGATGTATTATCCGGACTGCATGCCCCTTGCTCTTCGTATCCGTATCCTTCGAAACTCTCAACACCATCTCATGCTGCCCCGGCACCAGCTCCGCATTCAGCACCTGCGCCCACGGCAGATGCAGCGAGCCGCTCCATTGCGTGTAAAGATTCCTCAACGCAAATGGCCCGCCATCAATGCTGTACTCCACCATCCCTGCATCCAACCCGGCCGCCACAAAAATACCGACCCCCGTCCCTTCAAACTTCAGCTTCAATTCCGACCCAGGCTTCTCCGACACAAGCGCAGGCACATTCACAAAACCTTTCCGTGTACCAGTCTTATCGGCAGGCTTCCAATCCGGAATTATTGTCCAACCCTCGCCCAGAACTGCCTGCTTCAAATCAACCAGCTTTCCACGGAAATAACTTTTCTCATCCAGCGGTTTCACGGGCATCTTACAATCTTTCAGCACGGCATCTGCCGGTAAAGCCTGCTTCCACGCGTCATCAAACAAACGCTGGATCGACTTGTTGTACAGCTCATGCCCGAACGGCGAAGGATGCAGATTCTTGAAATCCTTTTCCCACGTAAACTCACCTGCATGAATCCGTTCCGCAACTTCCTTCGCCAGGTCAATTGACGGCACTCCATAATATTCGGCGACTTTCTCATGGCATTCGATCACAACAGGCACTTTCCCCTCGTTGATTACCTTGATCTTGTCCGGATCGACAAACTGGAGCATGATGATGTCCATCTTCGGATTAGAAAGCCTGGCCTGCCTTACAACACCTTCCATTCCCCGCACCATCTCAACCGGAGTCTGGCCATTGGTCTCGTCATTTACAGCAGCCTCCACGAACAACAGATCAACCTGTCCATTCATCAGTACATCACGGCTGAACCTGAAAGAATGCGGAGTCGAACCAAGCGAGGAAATACCGGCAGCTATGAAATCAAATTTCGTCTGTGGAAATTTTTTCTTCAGATTCTCGCAGACAAGATCGCGCCAGCCACCGCCAGCCGTTATCGATCCTCCGAGAAAAGCCACCCGGGCCTTTTTCTCCCGTTCAAATTTTACCCGGCAGTTCGCCAGTCCGTCCCTCAACTTAAAATAGTCATAACCATAAGGTGTCTTCTCCTCCAGCATCGCCGACTGGTCAAATCCAGGGGTATTGCGGAGTATAAAGTTAACGATCTTTGCAGGATCCTTCAGGCTGTGGGGATGATGATCACAGAACGGCTTGCCGATAACCGTAATCGGTCCACCCATCTTCTCGTAACGTTCTTTAATAATGAGAGTATTTTCATCAAATGGAACAACCTTGTCGGTCAACCCGCATACGCTGAGGATCGGTATCTTTGCCTTCGCCAGAGGCTCCAGGTTATCTATCGGGTTAAGCTTGTATGCCAACGCCTGCTCTTCGGTAAGGCCATATACTTTCAGACAGCGCTCCCAGTCACCCTTTGATCCCTTGCCTTTGCCCTTCCCTCCCGGCCAGCTCTTAAAATCACAAACAGGTGCATCAACGTAGAGAGCGGCAATCTTGTCTGGATTTCTTGCTGCCCAGTTGAAAGCAAATAGACCACCGCGGCTGAATCCTTCCGGTACCGTCTTAACCGAAAGGCCATACTCCTTTGTCATGTGGGCATAAAACTTGTCCATGTGGTCCAGCGCAACCGGCGCACCATACATGTTCTGCACATCCATGTAGGCAACATGAAAACCTTTGCCGAGCAGTGCAACATCACCCTGCGGCTCGTGCCCGAAAAATTCCGTACGCCACGCCCACGGCTTGCCCTGCGCCGGCTCCTTCGGGATAACAACAAAACACTTCCGTCCATCTACGACAAAATCATGCTTCTCGAATCCATTCCATGCCGACTTCTTGACAGCAGCATCATCGGCTGAAATCAGCATTACAGGAAATAACAGGACGCCAAGTATTGATAAGAATTTGCTCATGCGACTCCTTTGTTTTCTGAAAGAATGACTGAGAATATATTACGAACACAGAAAATGACCAGATAAATAGCCTGCAAACATCAAGCCGATCCCGGCCCGACCGACTTTTCAAAGAAGCAGATTGATATAATATAGCAAAAGATATCCCGGCGTAGTATGTTTTCGCCTTATAGTAAAAGGATCGTGGCAGATGCCGCTTAAACTACATTTTCTTGGCTGGGATGGTCCGGTTGTCGATAAGGTCACAGATTATCTGATTGGCAACAGGCAGGGGCCGGAACCTATTGATTTTCACGACACTCTCATCATTGTCCCTACCCTCCAATCCGGTCGCCGCCTGCGTGAAGTAATGGCACTGCGCTGTACAGAACGCAAATCCGTAATGCTTTCTGCAATGATCGTAACCCCGAACCATTTCATTTCCACAGGAATCTCCGGCCCTGATACAGCCAACCCATCAGCTTCAAAGATCATCTGGAGCAAGGTACTTGCATCCGCCGACCTCGCCATTTATCAGCACCTTTTCCCCGGCAAATCAATACGCAGCGAAACCGACAGATTCATGTGGTCACTCAACACCGGTCAGATAATCGATACACTGCGTCAGGAACTTGCTGATGGAGGCTATACAATCACAGACGTTCTGGAGAAACACTCCGAAGAGCTTGAGGAACTCGAACGATGGCATGACCTTTCAAAGCTGGAGAAACTCTATCTTGATGAACTTGCCAGCCTGAATCTCAAAGATGTCTGCATGACAAAAATAAGGCTGGCAGATTCTCCCGAAATTGATGCAGCCATCAGGAGAATTGTTGTTGCATGTGTTCCCGATCCATCGCTTCTTGCCATCCGCTCACTTGAGAAAATCGCCAAACAAGTCACTGTGGATATCCTCGTGCATGCACCGGAAAAGGAAATAAATAACTTCGATAGCTGGGGCAGGCCCATTCCCGAAAAATGGGTGAAAATGAACGTGGAAATACCCGGGTGGACTGAAAATGTTTACGTCGAGGCTGACCCGTCGGCACAAAGTATACGCGTAAGAACAACAATTGAAAATGCCACCGTATTCGGGCCACTGGATATAACAATCGGAGTTCCTGACACTTCCGTCATTCCATTTCTCAAGAAGGATCTGCTTTCCTTGAATATGCCCGCTTTCGATCCTTCAAACATCCCATTTGATACTCACACGCTTGGCAGGTTGATCGCATACATGTTCAATCTTCAACAACTGCCCATATACGAATCCACAGCCAATCTGCTGCGTCACCCCGCGTTCCTGAGTTATTTGAAAGAAAAACATGAACTTTCAAGCCGGGAGCTTCTCAGCCAGATGGACAGATTCCAGAATTTTTATCTTCCCCATTCATTTGAGAGAATGCTCGACCCTTTTGAAAAGAATCCTAAAGGAACCCATGACCCGCATGATGACTTCACCATCCTCGGCAAGGCTCTTCTGGTAGTGAAAGATTTCCTCGAAATGTTCCAGAAAGAGAAATTCGAACAGGCCTGGCGCTTTTTCCTCAAGGAGATTTACGCAACACACGAAATAGACAAGTCAAAGGTCCACGACAGGGATTTCGAGAACGCCGCCGCCATCGTTGAAGAAACGTTGAGGGAATTGAGGTATACACCGGAAAGCATTGTTTCGCTTACAGGGAAACAGATTGCGGCGGTTTTCATGCGCCGGCTCAACGAACAGAACTTCCACCGCGAGCGTACCGATGAAATCGTCGACCTTCAGGGCTGGCTGGAACTGCCATGGAGCGATGCGCCTTTCATGCTGATTACCGGAATGAATGAAAATCTTGTGCCAGGCGGCAGCCTTAGCGATGCATTCCTGCCGGACAGCCTGAGGGTCAAACTGAACCTGCGTCACGATCTTGCCCGCTTCGGCCGTGATATTTACCTGATGTGCTCAATGATCGAAGCCCGGAAGAAAAAAGGCCGGATCTGTTTTATCTCAGGAAAGACCGGAATGACTGGTGACCCGCTCAAGCCTTCCAGGCTCATGTTCCGCTGCAAAGACGAAGAACTGCCAGGAAGAACCGAATTGTTTTTCACGGAACGGCACGATGAGAAACCACGCCCCGGCTCGGAAGTGCTCTTCAAACTGAACCCATCTGCCGCCAGGGATAGAGAGATGCCGGACAAAAGAAGAATCAATGTGACAACATTTAAGGATTATCTCGAATGTCCCTTCCGATTCTATCTCAAGCGTGTACTCAAAATGGAGGAGAGCAGCGACGAAAAAACCGGCATGGATGCGATGGATTTCGGAAACATCATTCACTTTGTCCTGGAACGGATGGGCAAAGAAGACAAGCTCTGGGCCTGCCCCAGCCCGGATGAACTGTCAACATCACTCGAACAGCTGGCCAGGCAGTATGCCACAACAAGATACGGTTCACCTTTGCCACTGGCAGTACATGTCTCGCTTGAATCCGCAATACAGAGATTGAGTGCATTTGCATGCCGCCAGGTTACCCTGACCCGCGAAGGATGGAGGATCATTACCGTGGAACACAGAATCAGCGCATTTCCATACCATCGCGGATTCCAGATAACCGGGAAGATCGACAGGATTGACAAGAATGAAAACACCGGGAAAATCCGGATCATAGATTATAAGACATCGGACTCGGCAGACGAACCGGCCTCTGCCCATACCGGCACCCGAAAACCGGATGCCCCTGAATACAATTCTGTCTCTATAACCGGCAAACGAAACACTTCGCAGAAGAAATGGAACAACCTTCAGCTCCCGCTTTATCACCTGCTCTACACCGGCAAAGAGGAATTCGATCCAAACATTGAACTGGCCTATTTCAACCTGCCCAAGGCAATCAGCGATACCGGCTTAAGCATCTGGAATAATTTTGATACCGAGACAATGTCTTCAGCCATCAGATGCATCAAGGGAGTAATCGAGGATATTGATGGCTGTAAGTTCTGGCCACCGGCAGCAAGGGTAAAATACGACCCGTTCGAAAGACTTTTCATTCATGAACCGGAAGATAATTTCGAATCAGATCTGAAAGTAAAATGAGCAGAAATAAACCAGGACATCTGGCGATAAGCGCCTCGGCCGGGTCAGGCAAAACCACCCGCCTGGCCCAACGCTATATCAGCCTTCTCGCAGACCCGGAAAAACAGGTAACGCCCGGCAGGATCTGCGCCATGACTTTTACCCGCAAGGCCGCAGGCGAGATTTTCGACAGGATCGCAGACAACCTCCGCAGGGCTGCTTCCAGCGACAAATCCATCGCTGAGGAAGCCCTGAAGAAACTGAATATGCCCCACCTGGCCCGGAAAGATTTTCTCAAGATGCTGCGGCTCTTCCTGGACAATCTTCACAGGGTCAATATAGGCACAATGGACAGTTTCATCGTGAGCGTCGCAAAGGCTTTTCCTCTTGAGCTTGGTATCCCCATGGATTTCCAGGTAGCTGATGCGGACGGTACGGCAGCAAACGAAAACAGGAAGACCGTGCTGGCAGCTCTTCTCGTACCTTCAGTAATGAAGAACAGCGTACAGAAAAGTTTCCTTGAAGCATTCAAGCTTGCAACCTTTGGACAGGAGGAAAAGAATTTCAGCGACCTGCTGGACAGGTTCATTACTTCGTACCACACAAAATACCGGCTCTGCCCCGATCCCGACCGCTGGGGTAACGAAGAGACTATCTGGGCCGGCAAGGGATATCCATGGAAATTCGCCGGTGATAAACTAAACACGTATGGAGACACAGCCCTCAGGTGGATTGACTCCAGAAAGAGCATGGCCGACAAAGATTACCTGAAGTTCCTGAGCCAGCTTGAGGACACTGTAAATGCCCTGTCAAATTACGGCCCGACAACTCCGTGGAATGAGTCTTTTGACGGCACAGTCGGAAAAAGAGTAATTGAACAGATACTGAACGGGGAATCTAAAACACTACTGATCAAATACGGAAAGAAAGAACACGAAATTGATCATGATGCGGCAAAGGCCATCAACAGGCTTGTACATAATCTCGCCGCAGTAGAAATCAACCACGTATTAAAACGAACCAGGGGAATCTACGAACTGCTTTCACACTACGATACCGCCTACGAAGAAATTACAAGGCAAACCGGCAGGTTCAGTTTCTCCGACCTGCAGTATCTTCTCGCGTTCGGCGACAAGGCTGGTAAAGGTCCACACATAAGCCGCAACAGCGGCAGCTCCGAGAAACTTTACATAGACTACCGCATGGATTCCCGACTTGATCACTGGCTGCTCGATGAATTCCAGGACACAAGCGATATGCAGTGGAGAATCTTTGAAAACCTGATCACTGAAATCATCCAAGGCTCGCCTGAAGGTTATGAGAGAAGCTTCTTTTATGTCGGTGACATCAAACAGGCAATCTACAGATGGCGCGGCGGAGATCAGAAACTGTTCAGCGAAGTCCTGGAAAAAAATAAAACCATCAGACTTGAAACCATGGCGAAAACATACCGGTGCTCACCACAGGTAATTGATGTGGTAAATAAAGTTTTCTCAGAACTGCCGGGTGTTCTTCCCGGAAAAACAATCCGGGAATGGAAGAAGAAAGAAGTATGGGAAGAACACGAAACACACAAGACAACCCAGCCTGGTTATGCAACAGTCCTTGAGCCACGCCAGACAAAGGAAAACAACTCTATCGAGGCAAGGTTCGACCTTGTTGCTGATTTGCTTAACGAAATCCAGCCGCTGCAACGAGGGCTGGGCGTCGGAATACTCGTGAGAACCAACGATACCGGCAGTGAACTCGTGACAACCCTCAGAAATAAATGTCCCGGAATGAATTTCGTACACGAAGGTAAATCAAGCATCGTGAATAATGAGCTGGCACAGGCGCTTCTTTCCCTCCTGAAACTTGCAGCTCATCCGGGTGATGAATTCGCCTGGAAACATGTACAGATGACCCCTTTGGCACAGATACTCTGCGCAAAGGAAATCAATCGCTCCAACATCTCCACGCTACTGTTGCAGGAAATTGAAAACGGCGGTTTCCAGGCTTTTGTGGATAACTGGGGCAATCTGCTTTTTCAGGTCCACAAGCTGGATGAATACGGACAGGAATGCCTTTCCCGGCTGGAACATGCAGCAGCCGAGTATGACGCAACAGGCCAGAGAAACTGTAATGGTTTCCTTACTTTCATGAACGAGTACGAGATTCACGAACTGGCGTCACACAGCTCTGTCCGCATCATGACCATTCACCAGGCCAAGGGACTGGAATTCGACATTGTCATTCTTCCTGAACTGCAGGACGGAAAAATGAACATGGTCAAGGCGGAATCACCAGACCTGCTGTGCGCAGGCAAACCATCTGCACCCGACTGGATACTCAAGGCGCCGAAACGGATAATAATGGAAAACGATCCGGTATTAAGCAAGCAGCTTGAAGAATCAAACGAAGACAGCTGTTTCGATCTACTCTGCCTGACGTATGTTGCAATGACCCGGGCAAGACATGCCTTGTATATTGTAACAACGCACCAGAATCCGGAAAGCGCCGTAACTTTCCGTCCCTCAAGATTCATCAAACAACAACTCACGGGCGAAATGGAGCCGGAGTCTGAGCCTAACATCGAAATCAGCGGAAAACCTTATATCAGGCTCTACCCCGCTTCACCTGACGGCGCAAAATGGTATGAACCGGACTGGCCGGCCAGAAAAGAGACGAAAACAAAAGATGCCGGTAAACCCCGGAACATGGACAAAAAGCAGTCAACCAGGACTATTCTCAAACGATCGGAGCCATCGAAACAGGAGTCTTTTGTTATCAATGCGGCAGACCTGTTTGAATCCGAGAACCGCGATGTGCTCGATTTCGGATCCGCTATCCACGAATTGCTCGAAAAAATTGAATGGTGTGACGAAGAAACCGACGCGGAACGTATAATCATGGAATGGACTTCCGGAACAACCTGTGGCGCTGAAATAGTCAGGGATGTCAGCACTCAGTTCAGGGATGCACTCAAATCAAGCGAGATACGTCAAGCTCTCTCAAGGCCAACGGCAAATGCCGAAGTCAGACGGGAATGGAAATTTGACATCATCCTCAACGGGGAATGGGTCAGCGGCGCGTTTGACAGGGTGCTAATCGTCAGGGATAAGAGCGGAAAACCGCAGGAAGCCACAATCATTGACTACAAGAGCAACAGAATTGAGCCAACCGAGTTCCACATAAAAAGAATTACCGAAACATATCGAAAGCAGATGGATATGTACCGGCAGGCGCTGTCGATGATTCTGAATCTTCCACAGGATAAAATTACGCTCAAGCTGCTCCTCACCAGGATACAGAAAATGGTCGAGTTGGAATAATTACTGTATCACTACCGGATTACTTGATCCAGAACCCTGCCGCAGAACAGAAATCCCTCTGCGATTTACCTGCCAGTTTCTCAATTGAAGTTGAAATATCCATTAATTCCGGAGCCGGCCGGCCGGAAGAACCGATACGAACAACAAAAAGCCGGGCAAACTTGAAACCTCTCGGCCCATCAGCGCCGTGTGTTGTCAACAGGAGCAGGTCCGGCCCTATCCATTCAAGATAACTGTGACGGGCTTCTCTCACTTTTCCGAATCTTTCATCACACTTCCGGTACTCTGCCGCATCCGTTGGCACTTGTATTGTCTCGGGAGACTGCCATTTGCCCGTTATCCTCCGGATGAAAATTATTGAACCATCTCTCGATCTTGTACAGGCAACAGTGTTTCCATCAGGGCTGATTGTCACATGCCCGCTTCCGTCCGAAGGGGTCAGCGCCTGCAGTCCAGTACCATCAATATTGATAACTGCCACCCCGGCACCGCCGGTCTTATCCTCTTTACGGTGAAACGCAATGTATTTGCCGTCAGGAAACGGTGCAGGATCTTCAACAAGTTCGCGGCCGACTCGGTTATCCGCAAAAATCGTTTCCTTGCCGATTCTGGCCGTGGCAGCCTGGAACGGCGCCATCCGGAGGCTGTGCCCGTCACGTCCCTGTCGCGAATAGAAAAAAGTCAATCCATCAGCAGAGAAGGCAGCACACCTGGCATCATCAACAACAAGGGTGTCCGACCCTGTGACAAGATTGATCGCACGGAGCGCATGACAGATCCTGCCTTCAGGAGGCCGGTCTTCCGAATCATAGACAACATAATTTCCGTCACGCGAAAATACAGGGAACCATTCCGCTTGTCCCGGCCTTGTCGTAAGACGCTTCAGCTTTGACGCTTCCTGTGTTTCCAGGTCGAATTCAACAGTATAAAGATCAGCTCCGCCGTGTTCATCACGAAAACACGTCTGGTCACTGTTCAGATTGGAAGCAAACACAATCAATAAGCGGCCCGATGATTTAGATGCAGCTGTAACAGGAGCCTGTTGTGCGCCGGAAACGCTGTTATTAGTTTCCATCGGCTTACTGTTCTTCAGGCGGGCAGATTTCACCGTCCATAACTGTCCCTTTGTGTAGCACAGAGGCTGAATGGCTTTCGGTGTAAAAACCTGGTCAAGTAAATCGCCATATGGCGGAAACACCCGGGCAGGCTCCACAGTAATTATATCGCCTTCCTTACGATTCAACCGATCAACAGCCCTTGCCATGGCAAACAGGAACTCACCGCAATTGAGGATCCTGTCCCCGACCTGAATGCGGGCAGGAACGAATGCCTCACCTCTTGATGAATCAATTTTTCTTATTACAACGGCAGATGCATCCGCAACATTCCTCAGGCTCATGGATGCCGGACAGGAAAGACAGGCCTGATCGTTTTCCAAGACCGGTCCGTAAATGGAATGAAGCTCCACTTCTTCCGGAATATTTGCCGTCTCCGAATATGTTGCAAGCATGCGGGCAAGTCCTTCGAAAACATCGCATATGGAAAAGACCCTGTCCCCGCTACTAATCATATCAGGCGGCCTGCTTCTGGAACCTGAAACGAGAGAATCTGCAATCTGCACAATATCTGCCCGCGTCGGATGATGTCCCTTTTCCGGTTCAAAAAAATCCGGCAGCGTTTCACCGCTGACCCACGCACTGCCGGGATTTGAAGGAATAAATTCCTTGTTAATGAAATCAACAGTTCGCCCACCTTCATCATCCTCCACTTTGCTGAACCCCATAAGCAGAAGACGCGGTTTAGAGCGATCAAGTTCCTCCAGCTTGCGGCGCAGCGGCATCAACTTGTGCCCGGTTTCACCGGTTTCATCACCCTTGCTGTTCAACCGGCCCATGTACCAGAAAATACTCTCATTCTCGCCGGCTATTGCCATGACTTTGTCGGCCACCTCGCTGATCCTGAAGATTTTCAGGGCGTGAAGCGCGATCGGTACCGCAGGCTGGTCAAAACCGAACCTGCTCATCTGCCTGAATGCATAACCTTCCGGCGCGCTTTCCAGGCCATGACTCGTCATCATGGAGACATCTTTCCCGATAATCTGCTGTACCAGTTTCAGGCCGCCAACCCGTGTCATGTCAGTTGCCGACGGCTGGCGGCGGTCAAGCATGTGGGTCTTTTCATCAATCACATAAGGGCGTGAATACGAGTAGCGTTCCTGCACAAGCTTGACCGCAATATCCCAGTCTTTTCCAGTGGTGAGTGACCATGTTCCCTGGTAACCCTGCGCCTCCCGGAGTGTGTGGATCTCAGCCAACAGATCCGATGCAACAGGATATGGACCATGGGTTTCCTCACCATGATAACCTATTGGAAGATTCCATTCCCTGATCTGCTTGATCAGGCCGGGATCCTGTTTCTGAATGCGCTCCACGAGAATACCATCAAAGAACAGCGTTCCGGGGATATGATTCCTTGCAAAGAATGCTCCTATCCGCCGAACTTCATCCGCATCAGCATAGTAACCACCCGGGCCATTATAGTGATGAGTAAACGGTAAAATAAAAACAGGTTGTACAGTACTGTCCGTATTTTTCCTTTTCGCAGAAGATCCTATCGCAGGAATCTCTTTTTTGGGCTGAGGCATACGACCGCGGTCTTTCAAACCAGGTCTCTCGCCGTTGTCAGGTACGTTACCGGAAGCGTCGCCTCCAAGCGCAGTAATGGCCTGATCCAGCAGTCGTAAAGCTTCAACCTGATCTCCCCGCCTGGCGGCAGCACGTGACTGTTGATTCAACCGTTCAGCGTCTGTTGTATTCTTCCCGTTCTGTTTTGCCTGCAAGAGGACCTCCTGGTATCTACGCACCTTCTGCTGAACATCGCCGCCTGACGCTGCACTGGAAAAATCAACTACCGCAACTGAAAGGAATAATATCAACAACTGTTTCAAATAGACTCTTTTACAACTCATAATACCCCCAAAAAAAAACATTCCGCACCAGACAAGCCTTCACAAACATCTTTATTTGCCCGACACAGAACCGTTACTCGAAACAGCAGATACATCGCCTGAAATGAAGCGCAGCTTTTCCAGAAGATTTTTCATCAAGTCTGCATTGTCCATTGCGAGTCGAACAACATTCGCCTGTATTTCGGCATTTGAACCAAAAGCCTTTGAGGTCACTAGGTCAAGTGATGTACGGATCAGTTCCAGCGGTTCAACGATATCACTTAGAATCTCGGCGATAGAGTCCAGGATTTGTTTTCTGGTAAGAGCGGAATCTATCCCGCCATTATTCCCCCGATCGACAGTTTGAGTATCCGTCCGAACCACATCTACCAGGTTATTGATTTTCGTGTCGGTACGCGTAACCAATCTTTGAACTTCTCTATTTACGTCCTCCAGTATGTTCCACATCTTCAGGGCATTTTCATCCTGCTGCGCCTTGGACATCTTGGAGAATTCCTTCTCCATGTTGTCCAAAAGGGTATCGAGACGACCTATCGCTTCAATAATATGAGCATTAGAAAAGCCTGATCCGGCACCACCGGAGCCGCCGTCTTTACCACCACTCTTGACTACAAATTCCTGCCAGCCCGGCAGGCTGATACCCCTCTCGGCAAGCTTCTTCTGTATCACCGAACTACCGGGAGAATCCACCCCCTCCATCTTTAAGAATTTCATCAGCTTGTCCTGGCTCTCCTGGAAAGCCTCAACCTTGCCGATGTATTCATCCGCCATAGCATCTATTTTAATCTCGTCTGTAATATCTTCAGCTGCCGAGGCAATTGCCTCCAGGTCCGCTTCCGATACCTGCTCATCTTTCATCTCGCGCATACGCTTGAGAATCGCCTCTTCAAGCATTATGAAATTACGGGCGGCCTTCTTCCTGCCGCTCTGCGTTTTCATGGCAGGATCTTTCGCGATTTCCTCGTATGTGCGCCTGAGGGATCCAACAATAAAATCACTCAAGGTTTCGCCGCCTTCAAGGTTCGCTTTCTGCCTTACATCGGCTGCCTGTAGAATGAGTTCGGCCATACGCTCAGAATCGGAAGCCGTTTCCTTGATTTTTGTCGCCAGGCTCTCGTCCTTTACCGCCAGGTCCCCCTTGAGAAACGCAAGGATTTCTCCATATGAACCATCACCCTTGCCCTCGCCGCTGGTGATCCGCTCATACTCGGTTTTCGTAAGAACAACCTCGGCATCTGCTATCTCCCGTACAATCAGTTTCTTGGTCCGTATCTTCTTCAATTCAAATTTATCGAGAACTGCCGAAAAACCGCCAAGCTGTTTGATTTCATCGCGACTGGCACTGATGATATCGCAGAACTTTATAAATTCAGCACTGGTTACACCTTCCACAATGTAGAAATTATCGATCCCGACATCCGCCAGGTGAACGACAAAATAATCAAGAATCGAATCTTTTAGTTCGACATGATTACCGTTTATTGTCGGTGCTCCGCCGACAATTCTGACCGTGATTTGCGGACATTCGGCCAACAGAACGTTCAGCGATTTGTAACAGTCCGCCATATCCGATTCTGCATCCCTCTGTGAGAACCAGTAGTGTTTCAGAGTGTTGTTTATTATAACCGCAATCTCCTGAAGCAGCTTTACAGCTTTGACCATGTCAATTTCATGTTCCTGCTGCGGAGAGGCAGTTTCCATCTGGATTTTTTTAGTCACTTTCGCGGCCATAACAAACCTCCATCAACCTGTTACAAAAAAGCTATCATGGATCTTTGAAAAGAACTTTCTCTTCGCTGCCAAGCTTTTCGAATTCACTCTTGAGAATCATGACCAGCTCCTCGTGATCAAGGCCGCTTATCCTGACACTCTTGGCAACAAACTCCGCCTGCCATTTCGAGCTGAAACATTCCTCGGGATTGAAACCCTTTCGCGCAAAAACAAACGACAACTGGCTGACCTTCTGTAGCCTTGACGCAACGTTGACGCACGACCCTACGAAATCCTTGCCACCCCCTATCGCGATAACCTCACCCCGGGCAATTCCACATCTTAACCTGACAGGCACTTTTGTAAGGCTCTTGCTCATCTCGGGCAAGAATTCATCAACATACGATCTGCAGACACGTTGAAGATTCACAACAATATTTCCCATTGAGGCGGGCCCGAGTCCTGAAGTATCCCACAGAAAGAGGATGCCATCGCCAAGGAATTTTGCGAAAAACGGAAACTTGCCCCATAGAATAACTGTATCCCTGAGCTCTTCCTTTACAAAAACGCTTGTTAGCCTGTAAAAAAGCCAGTGCAGGAGCTGGTCGAGATACTCAGGCACTACAAGCTGTGGATCCATCTGGTTGCAAAATGAAGTGAAACCTTCCAAGTCAAAGAAAGCGGCAAGCGAATCAAAATGTTTACCCTCCCTTGAAACATCACCTAATCCGAGAATGCTTGTATTAAAATGCTGGAATTCGGAACGGGGCAGGCAGAGATGCCTGTACTTACCCTCCACGGAATACATATCATACTGCAGGTTGACCATGCCCATAAGATATTCCCGATCCTTTTCAGGATTATTAACTCATGTTTCGGAACAATCAAGTTCGTTATTCCAATGGCCGGGCAATAAACCGGTAGAACATAGAGGTATTTGTACTTATGCTGTTGGTGAGATAATTCTCTCCCGTGCAGATCATGTCTATATATGGCGAAACATTGGACCAGGCCAGCGGAACAAGCTGCGGAGTTCTCTGTAACGTATACAACCACCCGTCTGCCGCCGTCCAGGAAAGAACAATATTACTGGAACTGCCAAGCTCAAACCTGCCAATTGAATATCCGTTGGTGTCAACATAGGTAAAAAAATAGGCATCAATCGTATAATTGGTGTTCACGTTCAGGAAAGTTACGGCATTCGTCTGCCCGATACTGTAACCGTTGGTCTTCACATTGCTGATAGTTGCAAACACAGGGTTCGCCCTGATTGTAAACAACTGGTTACTACCCTGAGGCACAAGTACCGCACCGGAAGGTTCAATAGTTCCACCAAATCCGGCTGAAGCATTGATTACATTCGTCGGACCGGTCGGCAGCAGAGAACTCTGGGCACTGATAGTATGACTGGTCGTCACATAATGAAACTGGTAGAAAGTCACCCCTCCCGCAGATACTCCATCAACAACAACATTGTTAACGTAATAGCCCGGAACCGCTGTAACCGTAAAAATCTGATCGGAGAACTCGGGTACGGCCACTCGTCCGGAAGGATTTATCGTACCATTAACCATGGCCGTAACATCTATCAGTACATAAGGACTCTCGTAGGCGCCGATATCAACAATTGAACCCCTGATCCTGGCATTGTCATCCCTGTCCAGTCCGGATGGCGCAAATTGGTTCTGGCCCACATTGATCAACAGAGAACTTCCGCTCAGGTGATAATCCCTGGACGCCAGGTCTGCAAACCCGGGTACACTGGTAAAATTATTCGTACCACCTGGATCCGGAGTGGTACAGCAATACGAATAATTTCCTGCCTGACAATTCGGAAAACCTGGTGCAGTATTGTAATAGATAATCGAATTCCTTGCATTAGCCAGGTATGTTCCACCACCACCCGCGCCGGCAGAATTTTCGACCACAGTGCAATTGGTCATGAAACTGTAGACAGCCCCTCCACCGTACTGGGCGGCAGTATTTCCAAAAATGACACAGTTCACCACAACCCCGGTCGCACATCCCGCACCCGAATATGTCACCGTGTTACTGCATATCGTGGAATTACTGATCACCCCGTCATAGGTACCACCACCGCCGTAATACGCACTGTTACCACTGATGGAACAGTTATAAACCAAACCGCTGTATGTCCCGCCACCATAACCGACGAGTGCTTTGTTCCCGGTGATTGTCGTGCGGCTTATGCTGGTATTAAATGTTCCACCACCGCTGTTGGTACTTGAATTGTCGTTCACCATGCAAATATCTACAACACCACCATTTATTCCTCCGCCGGAGTAGTACGTCTGGTTGCTTGCAATTGTGCAGTAAGACAGTGACGCTGAAGCAACGCCGCCACCGCCGTATTTTGCGTAGCACTGCAATATTGTACTCCTGTAACCGGAACCACCATAAATACCGCCGCCATACCCCTCGGATGAAAGACATCCACGAACTGTGGAAAAGATGGTTGTGCCCTGGTACGTTCCCCCACCGTAAAAATACGCGGAACAGTCAACAATGACACAATTGCTGACTGTCCCACCCGCCGAATACACACCTCCTCCGGATCTATCCAGGAAATAATCACCTGTACTGCCGGCCCGGGTAAACCCATTGGATAATGTAAAACCTGTCAGAGTGACACCATTTGTAATGTATGCGCACCGGACGGCGGAATCACCCAGAGGCCCCTGCCCGACAATAAATGTTGTGGCAGGCCCATTAAGACTTCTGATCATTACCGGGTTGAGTGCCACTATCCTGTTCAACAGAACTCCACCGGGTGTAACCCTGTTTCCTGTTGAATACACGCCGGACTCAACCATCACCGTATCATTACTGCCTGCCACATCTATTGCACTCTGGATGTCATGAAAAGCATTCTCCCATGCGGTTCCCGGCCCATTAGTCGGGCTGGACTGCCAGACATAACGGGTTCCCGAAAATACGTGTAGCGGACAAATCAGCAAGAATAAAAATAATGTCAGTCGTCTCATGAACTTACCATCATAACAACAGATAGATGATTTCTGCTATTCCGGTTTAATATCCTTTCTCGCTTTTGTCTCGGCAATCATCTGCTGCCAATGCCTGGAAAGGAACGGGGGATTCTTCATACTGTCCAGTATGTAGGAACGGTCTGCACGTGAAATGTCCAGAACCGCAGTGATGATTTCTTCTTGATAGAATCCGGCCTCTGACAAGGGTATGCCGTTCGGTTCCCTTATAAAAGAGCCACCACTGGAGGTCTGCTTGCCATCCGGCGATTCACCGATTGTGTTGGCGACACAATGAAACATCTTCGAGTTGGGGCCAACGGGCAACTGTGCCCTGCCTGACTTACGCTTCCAACAGACCGCTTCTATCTCGTCTGAACTGCATGACGGATGAAAAAGTATCTGCGCGCCTGCCATTGCCGGGATTCTATACAATTCCGGGTGCCTCCCGTCGCGACAGATGATAAGCGTGCAGAGAATACCGTCTATTTCAAACAGGGATAATTTATTGCCGCCGCGGCAGTATATTTTCTCATCTTTGCCTGCCATATGCACCTTTGCATACTCATGCACGATCTTGCCCGCAGGATTGATTACATGGGCGAGATTAAGGAAGCGATCCCTCGTCTTCTGAATTGTTCCGGCTATAACCCAGATCTTATGCTTTCTGGCAGCCGCACGCGTCTTGTTCAAAGCTTTGACAACTTTACCTTGATCCAGCTTAACGACATTCGGGAAGTAATAACCGGTGAGGTTCGCCTCTGGAAAGAGAACAGCCCGGCTGCCATTTCTTGACGCGGTCTTGATGTAATCAAGAGTCCGCTCCAGATTAAACTCCAATGGCTTGGCCCAATGCATCTGTACACACGAAACCTGAAGAGTGTTCGTCATTTTCCCCTCCCATCTAAATTAATATTCTACATCATATTTCGATGACAAAGACAATCATTGCATTGTATAATCACAACTAATTTAAAGATTTTATATGATAATGATTGGAATACTTGTAATTGTCCTCATGATAATCGTTTATGGGTTCTTTCTGCTCGGGTGGATCATTCCACTGGTTATAGGCTCCAGAAATCGCAGGCAGAATCTTCCGGGATCTGAAACCTGGATGAGATTCTCCGCCATCTGGGGTATTCTTGCCCTGGTGACGGGAACAGGCATTGGCATTATGTTGTTTCTTGCTGTAAACATGAACCGTGGCTCCGAATCGCCGCTGGCAAAACCGGGACATGATTTCTCTCCTACATCATACAAGGGGCCTCTCGGCAGTCTCAAGATTCCTTTCCAGGGTAAGTCGCAAATAAGCGCGGAATGCGGAAAACTCGGCACACTGCGCTGCTCTTCTTCAAACGGCACATTCACCCTTCCTTCAGGCAATATTCGTATCATTTCTTTCTGCACGAGCACAACCGACAAAAAAAATCGCAAATGGACAGCTTCCGGTACATGGCATTATTCATGTGCTACAAACTCCTGGGATATTCCGGCAAGTGGAGTAAATGAAATAAAAGCCGGACCACCCTTCAAGGCTTCAATCAAGGCAACTTATTCGCCAGTCACCGACTCGATCGATCTCGTTCCGGAATATGTTGATGCCTACGGCAACCCATACAAGGTCTGCAGTGACAACCGCGAAGGAACAGCTCCACGGTTCGAGCTTTTTGACGGCGACAACAAGCTGATAATGAACGGTAAGTTCGAGTTCGGCTGAGGAGGATCACTTTCGTATTCCGGGCGAATACCACAAAACACCAGGGGTGATCTCAGATTGAAGTTTATTCCAGGTGACGTTCCTTTCGAAGTCGAGACTGTTGATTTCCTGATACGACGTTGATTGCAGTGTCGTCTAGGACCAGCAGAATTATCCAGGAAGAGGGGGCCAGGGGGAGAAACCATGAAAGCATCCGATAGAAAACATTCTTATTTCTTAAGTGGCTGTCCCCAGTGGAAGCGACCAAGAAAAAGAATCCAACAAACCGACTTCGTTAATGCTTATTGCAAGGGCTCCAATAGCCCGTGTTGTCAGACATCCGTCTTCAACACCTTTGAGAGACTGAAGCGCCGGCTGCCTGCGTTGCGAGTTCACTACAGGTGGTCCACTCCAGGACTCCGGCATACTGCTTATGAAGTCGTTCCAACAGTCTTTCGAGCCCCCACAGACCAGCATAAGTACCGTCGGAAAAGAGCGACTGCCAATGTGTCATGATGGCGATCGGGCAAACCTGCTCAATCAACTCTGGGATGCGACCGGTACGTCCATCGGAGCTAAGAAGAGACTCCACACCAGTAGTTGCGACTGCCCTGGCCTCGCGCATTGAGCAAGCCGTAGGACGCTGCGTGTCCCAGAACACGTCGGAAGTTGTCGCGGGGACCGACACCACAACCTGCCCGGTTTCAGGAATCCTACAAGTTACGGAAGGAGACCGTACCGGTCCTTCTGCAAAGGAATGCAGGAAATACCAGGTGACATTCCGCTTATGGACTCGCCACTGGGCGGCAGCGATGGCCCTGGCATACTGTTCCTCGTTTTTATCACCCGTAGTCCATGGACTGGTCACACCATTAGCCGGCAATCCTACATCCTCAAGGATTTCAAGGGCCAACGCGATGTAGTCGGTCATTTCCTCCAAACTTGCTTTGGCTATCCACTCGTCTTCATACAAATGATGGAATCCGCCTTCCATGCAGTAGGTGGCAAGGTGTGTCAGAATCTCGGGGGTGATATCAAACCTGGGCGCGATCCGTTCACGAATGATCTTAAGAAATCCCTGCAGGTGTCGCATGGTAACATGATTGAGGTTCCCATTGATATCGCCAAGGCAACAAGGCATTGGCAGCACGCTGAACTTACCGCGCACTCCATACCGATCGCATAAGCTGGCAAAGTCCCGCACAAACGAGTTAGGGAATAACAATGAATGTGGATACGGCGGGTCGTGGAAGAACATGACATTGACCGGGGCACCGTCGTCCACTAAAAGCGTTATGGGAATGGTCATTGTTCTGCCCTGTCTTTATTGTTCTAAACACAGCGACATAAGTAATTGCGCCCAAAAAGGGTCACGTCTCGACAATCGACAATTCATTCATACACTCCTCTGCCAGGCGACGTCTAGCCGCATCATCTGAAAGACTCAGTTCGAATCTCTGCACAGCTTTTCCTACAGCTTTGTAATCCATTCCACCCAATTCATCTCCTATCTGCCGGAGAGTCAACCCACTGCGTTTCCTAGCAAGATATAATACCAAGTCCCGACCCAAGTCTCCGTACTTCTGTGAAAAATTCGCCCATTCCACCCCTCTCTTCTTTTCAACAAGCTTGATTATCGATCCAATCTCAACATATCGCTTGAGCCACTTCCTTGACGGCTGCTCTTTTGTAACACGCCCGACCAATCTCTTTGCCCGATCCTGAAATTCCCGAGCCCCCAACATCCACAGTCCTTTGATGTCCTCCATCCCTTCCGGCTCTATCCCTCGGGTCACATGCAATTGAATATACTTTCTATATGCCGACACTCCTCCAGCCCTCTTCAGCAGTTCTCCTGTTTCCAGCCATTCAGGAATTTTCGCATAGCCAGCATAGCCTGAAAATGAACTCCATCTGTAATCCCTCAGCCCTTTCAGGCGCTTCACCAGCTCTTTCCTGTCCGGCTTGACCAATCCCAATCCTTCAGCTCTATTATCTGCCTTACCTAGCCCATAAGCCATCGTCCGGACAGGATTTAAATGAATATATACACTGGAATTAAGCGCCCAGGACCCTTCCCCGTCCACCAGGATACTCGTAAATCGCCCTTGGAACACATGCCCTACCCGCCCTCTCTTCTTGTTAAACCAGACACTGTAACTGACATTCAGCCATTGTATTGCCGCACTGGCGTTAGCCCGGGGAGTTCTAATCAGAAGATGATAGTGATTAACCATCAATGCGTAAGCATGAACCTCGACCCCATACCGGCTGGTCATTTCGTCCAGAAGTTCAAGAAAATGCTCGTAGTCACGAGCCTCTTTAAAAATCGCACGCCTCTCTATTCCTCGGGCAGTCACATGATACCACCCACCCTCAACATCTATCCTCAATGGCCTTGTCATACCAAAACCATTACCACCTGCCCGCCTCCTCGTCAATCTCTAATTGTCGATTGTCGAGACGTGACCCTGTTCACCTGCATTCCTTAGGTGGCCAAAACGGTAAGATTGTAGGCATTTCATTTAAATCGTCAGGTCCTGCAACCGGTGCAACAGGCAATGTTTGATCTCTGTTTGACCGTAATGGTATTCTGATTTCAAGAATTGATTTTGCAGAAACCACACCAATATCATGTTCTTTATTTGAAACACACATTGTTGCTCGCATGGCTTTGTCTTTAACTTTATCCTTTTGGACATTCTTTAGTTTCACATTTAACGCCAATGTCAAGAAATCCACCACCCATGAATCATCAACACTTGGAGTAGACCGGCGATCCCATGCCTCAGTTAATTTGGTTCGTTTGGAAACTTGAGGCACAAGCCACAACACAATTTCCTTCCGGTAACTCTCAACATCTTTACTACTCACCAACGGAACCCATCCAATTAATACGTGATCATCTTTCGGAAACCAAAAAAATACTTTCGAATCTGCAACACAAACGGCAGTTATAATCCGATTAAGGTTTGTTGATGTGAAAACGCTTGGCAATACGCGACTGGCCATTAGAAGACTGGACGTAAGAACGTCTGAATAACCCTTATCAGTTCGATAATTACATCGCTGATCAAGTCGCTTAAGAATTTCGGGATTATTCGCTATCTCAAAGATCCTTCGATTCAAAACCCGTGCTGATTCGTCCTCAATAGTTACAGCCGTAATATTAGTACTCGACGCCTCAAGGGCAGAACGTGAGAAAACTGAAACGCAAGGGATTGCCGTCACAATGGCTATGATTGCTAGATATTTTGTATTCATAAGAATGCTCCTAAGGACGCGTGAAAGTTGATCCCAACTCAGTATGCCACGCATTTACATAAGGACATACGCCGTCTGATTTAACAATCGAAGCCCCAACCGTATATTCCCCATCTTCATTAAGCACGAAAGTTACGCTTTGTGCATTATCCCACATCTGCGCAATTACATTCATCTGCGAAGAATTTTCAGCCCAGGCGGAGCCGTTCCACTTATACAGCGTTAGCTTCACCTTGATGCCAATAGTTTGTGCGCCTTCAGTACGATAGTTAATTTGACATGTGTCACCATTTCGATTTATCCCTAATATTTTAATCATTGTTAATGACAGGATCTTTTCTGACGTTGCCTCATAAGGCGGATCCGTTTGCGGGGTCCATGTGCCATACAGTTCTTCAACAGTTTCGTAAATTACGGGGCCATGATTCGGAGGAACCGGTTCATACCAGAGATTATTATCGCTGCTATCACTGGGATTAGCCCACCCACCTTTTCCAATTGCGCCACCTGGTCCAGCGACATCGTAATATCGAAATCCTTTATCCGCCGTTTCAACACCACAAACTCCTTCATTAACCCAACGAGTACCGCCAGATTCCTCCAAGAATATCTTAAGGAGCTTGGTCACCTGCTGAGTGCCCATCCATGTTGGGCGCTCAACAACAGAACCAACCACGCTTTTACGAGATATCTTTCCCTCGGGTATTCCGGAAACAAGCGCGGCAGCCTTCATTAGCGATGCATAATCTTCACAGATCCCGCCATCCTCTGATGTTATTATGTCCCATGGATTAAAAGAGCCTATCCCACCACGCGCCGTACCCAAATCCCGTCTAATATTTTGCTGAATAGCATACGGAATAGAGTCAGCCGTCGATTCATTTATTGAAGATTTTCCATTACACCACTCACCCTTTCCATTTATCTTGGGTCCAAGCAAATATTTAAGGTGCTCATATTGCAAATCTTCCATGGACGAGCTGACAGCAAACTCATCTCTTGGCGTCCCGTACAAAGTATAAATTGTCTGAGTAACACTTCCTAAAACATTCCCTCTCCAGTTGATTACGTAGTTTTTTCGATCCATAACATTGTCAACGGTCTTAGCGTATGTGGTAAAAGTCTGAGTTGCTCGTCCATTTGAATCGAAAGTTACAGCAACTTTTCGATCTGCCGTTCCTGAAGGTGTAAAATCAAGATCACCATCAGAGAATATTTCCAATTCTATCGGATCGCTTACAACTGGCGTAATCTTTAATTTCACATCTGCTCGAACCTTGCGACCATTGATGTAAACGGATGGCCCTATCATTCCAGATCCAGATTTCCATTCTGGCCCACGTTCCGGCACGATTAGGTTTCCTAAACCATCAACAATGTCAAAATTGTTATTTTCCGGATTACCAGAATCGTCCACGCTATCCTTAAAATCAATCTCTTCTATCTCCACTTTTATGATGCCAACCCTAACCGAATCCATCCACGGCATGGGGGCTTCCGGACTATTTGGACCCAGCTTTACATTGACCGTTTCTTCACCTTGATTGATCCCTTCCAGATACAGAACACACCGATCACCAGTAAAACCCAGTCCCGTAAGATCCGTGTAAATCCCGTTTGTAACCCAATCCCCACCTTCAGAAACCGGCCGCCCGTCACGCACCTCAGTCCCATTCTTCTTCCATATCCTGAGCACACCCTCCGCCGGCACCAGCGCACCAGCCTCATTCGTCGTAATCACCATAGGATTCGACTGCGCCTCCTCCGTATACACCGCCAGCCTCGCTCCAGACAGATCCGTCAGGCACAACGGCACATTGATCACCAACGGTATGAACTGCACCCCTGTCGCCGCATTATCTGCCTCGTTCGTCGGATCACGATTATACCCATCAGCAAAATCTACCAGCCCATTCCCGTTCATGTCCCCATTATTACACGACACAACCTTCCCAGGCAACTGCATCTCTATGGCATCTTCACTGTCCATCTGCGGAGGTTCCATTGTCCCATGCTGATTGTCCGAATCCACATCAACATCGATAAATGAATCAAAAGAAGCGAACCCATCAACCGGATACGCCGTAGGCTCGTCATTCTCACAAAGATATGCTTCAATATGCACCACATCTGACGGCACATATCCGGATGGAACCGTAATCTCAAAACTCCAGTCAAATGCACCGGCTGTTACATCTACACTCTCAGGGCTGATCTGAACCTGATCACAGTCACTTACCAACTTCACCGTATACGTGGGGTCAACTATCATTTGTGAACATCTCAACATCCCGCTCATCGATGTCAATGTCACATGGGCTGCCCCCTCCGGCTGCCGGTCAGAATCAGGCTCAGATGCCGTAAGAACCAGCTTCGGATGAACTTTTGAACAATCTGTATACGATATTGCCACTCCATTCGATATAACCTGGCACGAAGATGCCCATATCGCATATAATGTCTCGCCGGAATCTGCGCCGCTTATCGAAAAATGCGTGATGCCGGGTCCGGCCACGCAGCCGCCAACCTCATCTCCGTTCTCATTCACAATTCTCAGAGTCCCCTCAGGCGCATCTAACGGCGAAATCGTTACTGTGCAATTTGCTTGGCCCTGAAGCGAAAAATGCGGGCAATACTGCACCCACTCTATGGCCGCTGACATGCTCGCCAGCGAAATATTCGTACTCGTATGCTCGTTATCCACGCTATACAGGTTGTCCCTCGTCGTCAAACGTATGGTCTGGGTTCCTCCTACGCCCCTTATAGGAACCTCTTCATATGCGGACTGGCAATAGTTATTAAATGTTACCGTTTTAACCGTTGAGTAGAACCCGAACTGTCCAACCTGTATATCTACATTCCTAGACCAGTTACCACTGTACGGCGGAGGAGCATAACCTTCTATCCAGATATTCACATAGGCTTTGTCGTCATGTACCATGGAGTCCATACTCATGGCCAGCGCACCGGGATTCCACTTAACAAGATACACAGGCTTGTCCAGCGATATATTCCCACCCGTACTGACCAGCTTGATCGTATGCAACCCGCAGTAATCTGTTATCCCGGTTATATCAAGACTGTCGCCAGAGGGTATCACACACCCGTTAAATGACACCTCAAATGATAAACCAGAACTCTGCCAGCCACCACCTTCTGGCGAACTGCACAGGTAATACATGGACCACCCGGCATCGTCGCCTCCGGAGACCAGATACTGGTCCAATACAAGCACAGGATTCCCCCCGCTCCATGCCCGATTGGTTATCGCCGGAAAAAGACACACCACCGTATTATTCGTGTTCTGCGGCGTTGTAACGTCCAGAAAATCATGCCGCCACTTCCCGGTATTATTATCCCACCAGAAACTGAACAGGTGCTTGGCCTCACCCACACGGGCAGGATATTTGTCATTGAGGTTAAATGATCTCATTGGCCAGGGGTAAAGGGCCAGTGAGGAATCATAGAAATCCACCGGTATTTTCTTTTGCCCGGCAAGTTCTGAAAACCTGTTATAAAATAGCGATGCCGCATATTTAAGCTGGCCACGGTTCACAATGACATTGTTGCTCGCATTTACAAAATTCTGCACATAATTCGTCAATGCCGCACCCGCACCATCCGGAACCCTGAAATTCAACTCATTCATGGCATTTGTCACCAGCCACCGCAATTGACCCGCTTTCAGATAACTGAAGTCATTTGTAACAGCCGTCTCAATAATTACACCTCTATCAATCCACCACTGGGGATAATCTGCAGCACCGGCCTTTTCCACAGGGAATAGCATGAAGGTCACAAACAGAATGAAAACAAGAAAAACCCGGCAGAATGCCAAGACTCTCTTATTTTCTGCAACACGCCTATTTATCATACGAAAACCTGAAACCTCTGACATCAGATGCTTCTTACTCCCCCTGCGTAAAAATACCCATGGAAAGATCACTGCTTCCTGAACCATTAAGTATCTGCTGCAGTAATTCCCAAGCACTGGTTCCCTTGGCAACTTCCTGCTCCAGTACCGATCCAAACGCTGCTGTTGCCGCCTCTTCTGCATGCAATGTCCAACCCACCACTTCTGCCGTCGCAGCCTGGTCAGCATATGCAGCCCTGTCCACGGGATTGGGATTCTCCCAGCCCATTCCCCTGACATATACAGTTGTTGTCATCGTGCCCTCAGGCACACTCCCGCCACCAACTCCGCCAACTATCGCTTCAGGCGGAATATTTGTCATACCGGCACCATTTCCCGATATGGTCCCATCAACCCTGAGGTTCCCGTAGACATGCAACTTTTCTGCAGGATTATTTGTGCCAACACCGACTTTTCCACCAACCACGATCAGCTGGTTGCTGTTAACCCTCAGTCCGTCGGCAGGCAACTGGAGCACACCGTTCATCGTATCACCCGTGGCATTCACGTACCGGGCATCCACAGACGCAAGATGCAGTTTCCCGGTAGTGATTGTGCTGTTGGCAATCTGGTTGGATGTA
>Ga0156394_1231_pt1 | contig 32848 bp, 33 predicted proteins | sample RifOxyA3_FD_108038 | JGI IMG/M metagenome (GOLD analysis project Ga0156394, IMG submission 108038) | Lentisphaerae bacterium RIFOXYA12_FULL_48_11 | reverse complement strand
AATCCATCAACTTTTGCAAGCAGTTGAAATTACCGGTTCTCGGAGTAGTCGAGAACATGAGCGGGTTCGTATGCCCAAAGTGTGGAGAAATTACTGATATTTTCAAAACAGGCGGTGGTGAGCGGATGGCCAGGGAAATGGAAGTTCCTTTTCTCGGTCGTATTCCTGTTGATCCTGCCGTAGGCGAGGCATGCGATGCCGGAACCCCATTTATCTATCATTACAGCAAGACAGAAACAGCCAAAGCTCTTGAACGGGTTATTGAACCCATCCTGCTGTTGTCAGAAAGAAAAGAACCTGTACTAGAAACAAACAAGAACAAGGAGAAAACAGCAATGAGAATAGCGATACCGATAGCTGAAGGAAAACTCTGCATGCACTTCGGACACTGCGAACAGTTCGCCCTGCTGGATGTGGATGAGAAATCAAAGAAGATTACGAGTAAAAAAATGCTTGTTCCCCCACCCCATGAACCTGGCGTATTACCGAAATGGCTTCAAGAACAGGGTGCAAATATGATTATTGCCGGAGGCATGGGCAGCAGGGCACAGGGATTATTTGCTGAAAATGGAATCAAGGTCATGGTCGGCGCTCCCAGTGTGACTCCTGAACAACTGGTTGACGCCTACATGGAGGGAACGCTCCAGCCCGGCGAAAACGTCTGCGATCATTGAGAAAAGCTTACGCCATTTCAACCATGAGAGCGGTGTCGACCATATTTATAGCAGTCATTGCTTCGGGGATTGTCATCGGTACTGCCGTATCAACCATAGCAGTATCGATGACCAATGACATTGGCATTGTCGACTTCCGTTACTCACCACCCTGGTGGCAGACCGCGATATGCCTGCCGGATGACCCGGATAAGGCGCTGGTCGGCAAAGAAGGGCAACTACTTTATGATTACGGACGCGGTTCTGAAAAAACACGCCGCTTTGGCCTTTGCATTCAGCCAAACATGGGTGGCGGTCTTACATGGAGAGAGCAGAAGACAGTTTCAGCCCGGGTTCCTATAGTTCTGACAAGGAAAGAAGCCGCAGGCGTGGAAGTTGTGGAAGAGGCCTTCGTCGTGGCTTCGAGCAATGCTGTTTCCTCTTCTGCACAGCTTCCAACTGAACGGCAATCGGTAATCCTGGTTACGATGAAGAATACAGGAACAACCGAATCGACCCTACAGCCAACACTTCAAATCCAGGGCATAGACCCTGTCACATTCACCGTGGCAAACAACATCATCTCGGCAGGCCGGACATGGATCACGGCATCCAAGCCTGTCATTTCCGTGTCCACGGGAACTGACAGGGTGTTCACAGCAACCCTCGCACCCGAACCGTTGAAACCCGGTACTTCAAGCCAGATAGCTTTCTTTATCAATCGTAATCGGGTACCAGATTCTCAAACTTATAACATTGAAAGTGCCGCACGTGCCAGGGACAAAACCATGCAATGGTGGGAGAATACCAAGCTTCCTTATGCGTCCATACAAATCCCGGACATTGAAATCCAGGCCATGCTTGAATCCTGCATACGTAACATCTGGCAGGCACGTGAAATCAAGAATGGCAAACCCGCCTTTCATGTCGGACCGACCTGTTATCGCGGGTTGTGGATTGTTGATGGTGCCTTCATTCTCGAAAGCGCTGCACTGGTTGGACGCCCAATGGATGCCCGGGCCGGAATCGAATACATGCTCGGACATCAAAAGCCAGACGGTAGTTTCGAAATCATTGATAGATACTGGAAAGAGAACGGCATAGTTTTGTGGGCGGTTACGAGACATGCTTTCCTGACCGGGGATAAAACATGGCTAAAATCTGTCTGGCCAAAGCTGGAACAAATTGTGGAGGCAATAAGCCACCTTCAACAACGTTCGCGAACTGAACCACCGGATCTCGATGACGGCCTCATGCCTGCAGGTTTTACGGACGGTGGAATAAGTGGAAATAATCCAGAATACTCAAATGTCTATTGGACTCTTACAGGACTCAAAGCGGTAATAAGCGCAGCCGAATGGCTCAACAGGGAAGAGCAAGTTGTCAAATGGACCAAACAATATGAAGATTTCATGCTGACATTTCAAAAGGCTGCAACTCGAGATATGGCTACTGATCCATTCAACAATCGTTACCTGCCGACCATCATGGGAAATGCAGGCAAAGAACAACTTCCCCAGCGTGGACAATGGGCATTTCTGCATGCCGTATATCCCGGACAGATCTTCCCACAAGATGACACGCTGGTCTGTGGCAACCTCGCAATGCTGCGGGCAACAAAGAAACAAGGCCTTCTCTTCGGAACGGGTTGGGATGCTGAAGGCATCTGGACTTATGCGGCGAGTTTTTATGGACATGCATTGCTATGGCAGGGGAATGGGCAGGAAGCCGCGCAGGTTCTTTATGATTATGCCAACCATGCCTGTCCAACCAGAGTCTGGCGCGAAGAACAGCGCCCGATCGGAAAAGGCGGACACGAGGTTGGAGACATGCCTCACAACTGGGCATCAGCCGAATTTATCAGACTGGCTGTGCACCTTATTGAAATCGACAGGGGCAATGAGTTGCATCTGCTGGAAGGATTCCCTCCCCTGTGGTTCGGCGCTGGAAAGGTCACACGTCTTAATAACGTCGCAACTCCTTTTGGTCCATTATGCCTCGTACTGCAGGTGGATCAAGACGGCAAAACCGCCTCACTTAAAGTCAATCCCTTGAACAGGAATTGCAAGGCTGTTATCGTCCATTTGCCGGACGGGACATGTAAAAGGCTATCGTCAAATCAGGATGGAACCCTGACCTTTCCCGTCAATTTTACAGGTTTATCGAAATAAAGCGTTCATCAACAACAAGAAAAGAAGAAAGGAAAAATATGCCTAGAATCAGCCGCAGAAAATTCATCACAAGGGCAACAGCAGCAGGAGCAGGAACATGTATGTGTGGTCTCAGTGGATGCGCAACATTCAGCAAGGTAGGAAAAACACCCTCAATCCCTGCCGACGCTTATAGCTTCAAGAACGGCAAGCTGACAATACTGCTGGGCAAAGTAGCGCAACTTGAAAAAATTGGTGGATCGATAAAAATCATTGATTCCAAACTGCCGGAACCGTTGATTATTGCCAGGATCGAGGAGAAAGAATACACCGCCGTTTCGATCAAATGTCCTCACCGCGGAGTCGAGGTTGAATACAAACATGACAGCAAACAGTTCCGCTGCGCCAGTCTAGGCAGCTCCACTTTCGCCACGGACGGCACATATAAGAAAGGTTTTGCAAAAAAGTCGCTAACCCGATTTGATGCAAAACTTGACCCGTCTGACCCGAATAGTTTGATTATCAGCATGACTTAGCTGACAGATTATTGAGATAAGACCTTACTGTGTTCCGCTCGTCTGGTCAAAGTAAACCGGAGAGTCATTTTTAAAAACATCAAATATGAAACTTCTGCTTACATCCGTGTTTGGCCCATTTGGCGTCGATGATGCTTTTGGCTGCAAAGAGAACAAGATGGAATTGTTCCATAACCAGATCACGCGCGAACAGGGTCTTTTCTCGTACAGATTTCATCATAACAGTTTCGGTCTTTACTTTCTCGCCGAAAACGTTGATACGCCAACCACAGTTCTTGATTTCCCTGAACTCAAGGATTTCATCCATGAACTTGCAAATGATTATGATTATGTTGGTATAAGCTTTGTAATACCCAATGTTAAAAAAGCCAGGGAAATGGCCCGTCTGATCAGGAAACACTCGCCGCGATCAAAAATCATTCTCGGCGGACACGGCACGACAATTCCGGGGATAGAAGACATTGTGGAACATGACTATATTTGCCGGGGCGAAGGGGTCCGCTTTTTACGGTCGCTCTTGAATGAAAATCCCGACAAAGCCATCCGGCATCCCCTGGTCCACAGCTCGTTTGACAGAAAAATCATGGGCTTTCCACTGCCAACAAGTGCCGGGGTCGTCATCCCCGGCGTCGGCTGCGTAAACAAGTGCCGCTTTTGCGTAACCTCCCATTTTTTTGGCGGCTACACCGCCTACCTCAAGACCGGCCAAGACATATACAACGTCTGTCTGCGGTATGAGAAGGAATTTGGCGTTACGGATTTCGGTGTACTGGACGAGAACTTCCTCAAGGATAAGAAACGCGCACTGGAACTCCTGAACCTGATGGAAGCGAACAATAAATTATACACTTTCAGCATCTTCTCCTCAGCAGAGACATTGACTGAATTGGGTGATCTCGACCTGCTGGTAAGGATGGGAATCCAGTTTGTATGGTTCGGCGTTGAATCCCGGAAAGAATTATTTGAAAAGAATAAAGCCGTCGATTTTCATGCCCTGGTACAGGCATTACAAATGCGCGGAATCAGTGTGTTGACTTCTTTCATTTTGTTTCTCGAACACCACGATAAAAAAACAATACTGGAAGATATTGACTACGCAATCTCCCTGAAGCCGGACTACCTGCAATTCATGCAGCTGGGACCATACCCAGGCACCATGCTTTACAGTGATTATGAAAAACAAAACATCCTGCTGAAAGACATTCCCTACGAAGAACAGCACGGACAGGACAAAATATGGTTTCGACACAATCACTTTACCAGGGAAGAAACCAGTTTGTTTACGAGAATGGCATTTAGAAAAGACTACGAACTCAATGGAGCTTCCCTGGTCCGATACATGAACACAACCATAAAGGGATATAACTATATCCTGCAACACCCGAATGAGTTCATAAGAAAGCGCGCAAAAGATATCGAGGTAATGCTTGATCAGATGAGGTACTTTTTGCCTGCACTACGTATTTTCACATCAAATGCGAGCACAACTGCCGGGGTCGATAATGTCACCAAACACTTGCGCCGCATTTTCCAGAAAAAACAAACCAAAACACTAATTGCCGAAACATGCGTTACACTTCTCGCATGCAAGGAATTCCTGAAAATCAAAACACTTGGAGATACAAGCCAGCCAGCATGTTTCCAGAGAAAATACAATTCAAACAACATAAACATGGTGAAATGTGAACCCTGAGATCTCAATAAAAGTACAAATCAACCGGGTTGTAAACTTACTGCTCTGGCTGTCTACATGTCTTATGACCGCTACTGGATTCATGCTGGCATTCCGTCTTCCACCCGGCAGTCGTGGCGGTGGAGGGCTGACAGCATGGGGTTGGTCACGGCATGAATGGGGCGACCTGCATTTGCGAAACGGCTATGTATTCCTTATCCTGGTTATTCTCCATCTCATTTTACACTGGCGTTGGTTCTGGTGCATGACTTCAAAATGGTTTAAAATCTTCTTCCTGGCTGGCCTGATTGCCGGACTACTCGTAGTAGGCGCGGGTTGGCTGATCCCTGTCGAGCACACGTCTGAAGATGGGCATAGACAAGGATCTGGGCAGGGACATGGGCACGAACGAGGCAACTACGTAAAACCCAGCGTAAAATGAATATCACCTCCGGAACCAGCATAGTACAATAATCATAAATTGCCCACGCTTGACAAGCATCCATATTACTCGTAGTTTTCACCCTGAGTATGAGACTATATCTTATAGCGAGGACAAGTTGAATAAAACGCTGAAATGCCCATGTTATGGCACCACGTTGTCGAAACTGGTTCATCCCGTTGTGCTGACGATTCTGGCTATTAAAGACGTTCACGGTTACCAGATTGCCGAACTGGCAGCAAAGACACCCCTGCTGGCAGGTAGTCGACCGGATACGGCTGGAATTTATCATCTGCTCCGGACAATGGAGAAATCCGGGTATGTTAAAGTCATGCGCCAGATTTCGGAAAAAGGGCCAGCCAGAAAGGTATATCATCTAACAGCATCAGGCCGTGTATGTCTCCAGACTTGGTTAGAAACTCTTTCGCGTTACCACAAAGCTCTCGGATCTTTCCTTAAGACAGCAGGCCGAGTGCACGTGAAAGGTGAGGCAAAGGATAAGAGAAAGAGAGCACAACCATGAACAAGAGGCGTATTTGCGCAATAGTGATATGTTCAGCTATTATGGGCATTTTTGCTTCGGGACAGCAGACAAGGAAGGAAGAAGCGAAGCCAATAATCATTAAGGTTGGACATGTTAATCATGATCATCAACTTGCTTTGTACGCGGCGCTGGATAATGCCGGGGCCTTGGGCAAGAAGACTGGCATAGAGGTCAAGCCGATCAAGGATCGCGAACTTTACGATCTTTTCGATTCAGGACGGAGAATAGCGGAAGTGGAAGTGGTCAAAGTCGGCGGTGGATCAAAAATGCCCACGTCTCTGGCCCAGAATGTAATTGATATTGGTTTTGGTGCTGCAGTTGCTTCCCTCGCCGCCGTTGATAATGGGATGCCTATTCGCATCATATCGCCGCTTCACTCCAAAGGAAATATGCTGGCTGTCAGATCCGATATCCCTGCAAGTAATTGGATGGAATTCGCGTCTTACGTTAAGCAACGAACCAAGCCAATACGTATCGGATACAAAGAGCCGATAGCGGTGGCCAAAATGGCCATTGAGTCGGCATTCAAGGATGAGGGGATATCGTTTTCAGGGGACATGTTTAGGAAGGATATCAAGGTACATATGATCAACGTGAAGGGCGGGGAAAAGTTGAATTCGTCACTCGCCAGCGGTTTGATTGATGGTTATGCCGGCAACAACCCCTTTCCTGCAATAGGACTTGAGCAAGGCATGTTGAAGATAGTTTGCAGCCTGGATAACCTGTCCGGGGGTAAGCAGAAAGATATGCCTTGCTGCTGCATCGCCGCGTCTCAAAAAGCACTCGAGGAAAAGAAAGAAGCCATCATATGTTTAATGGTTTTATTTATTCAGGGCACTGAACTTGTAAACACCGATCTTGATTCGGCGGTGAAGTCAGCATGCCGATGGCTCGGGACGAGCGAGAAAGTGGAGCGCACGAGCATCCCGACAAGCTGTTATTCCATGACGGAATCTAAGGAGTGGCATGCATCCATGGCAAAATGGATCGAAACAATGAATGAATTGAAGGAAATCAAGGGCAAGCTCAAAGGTATGAAAGAGCCTGATGTTGCCGGAATCGCTTATGACTTTTCACTGTTGCATAATGCCGAAAAACGGCTCGCCAAATGAACATCGCAAGTTATCCGAAAGTTGGCATCAAGTTGCGGGCTGGGTGCTGGTAATTCCCTTGCTTATTGTCTTGTGGGAAACCGGAGCGTATCTGCTGAATCAGCCATGGATCCTGCCACGGTTCAGCCTGGTTGCCAGACAACTCATGCACCCCTTTCAGGATCTTTATGCATCGGGATCACTGGCAAGCAATACACTGGTGAGTTTTGTGCGGGTGTTGATCGGGTTTTTACTTGCGGCCATCTTTGGCATTCCTCTTGGATTGCTCATGGGGTCTACACGTGCGGTACGGGGCCTGTTGGAACCGATTATAGAATTACTTCGACCGCTTTGTCCAATCGCATGGATTCCTTTCGCGCTAGCTGTTTTCAAACTACAAACATTGCCACAGGTCTTTGGCATACGCGCCAGCGGCACAATCCTGGATCAGGTTCAGACTGGCATGGTATTTGTTTTGTCTTTTGGGGCCTTCTTTCCCATAGTTGTCAATACTCTGGATGGGGTTTCCGGTGTGCGCCGGAATTACCTCATGCTGGCAAAGACACTTGGCGCCAGTCGCAGACAGACCTTTTTGCATGTGTACCTCCCTGCCGCTTTGCCAATGATCCTGACCGGGCTCAGGCAAGGCATCGGACTTTGTTGGTTTGTGATAATAGCCGCAGAAATGCTGCCGGGTGCCAACAGCGGAATCGGCTATCTTCTAATGTACGCCGCTGATCAATCCGGAATGAATGTGGTAATTGCTTCAATGATCATCATAGCAACGATTGGTGCTTTGTTGAATACGCTGATGGTACATGGGACCAAAAGGTTGATAGGATGGTATGGAAAAGAATTCTGACATGATTGAACCTGTCGTGGTTCTGCGGGATGTTTCCAAGATATTCCGCAGTGAATCAGGCGTGGAAGTGAAAGCCATCGAGGCCGTGAATATGACCGTTGCCGCGGGTGAGTTTGTCGCTATTCTTGGCCCAACGGGTTGTGGAAAAACAACGGTATTAAATCTTGTTGCAGGTCTTGACGCGCCAGACTCGGGCAGTATCATGGTCCGGAAAACTAATGGTTCAAATGGAGTCATACCTTATGTTTTTCAGCATTATACCCTGTTCCCGTGGCGAACAGTGCTTGCCAATGTCTCTTTTGGCATGCAGATGTCAGGTATGAGCAAACGCGATTGCAAGAAAAAAGCTTTTTCGTTGCTTGATCAGGTCGGTCTTGGGGCCTCCGCAAATGCCTATCCGCACGAATTGTCGGGCGGAATGCGTCAGCGTGCCGCAATTGCCCAATCCCTGGCGCTTGATTCTCAATTGCTTGTCATGGACGAACCGTTCGGGTCTCTTGATGACCACACCCGACACGAAATGGGTGAGTTGCTTTCCGAGATTTGGTCTCATCTCCAAATGACTATTCTGTTTGTCACACACAATATTGATGAAGCGCTGATGCTTGCAGACCGTGTCATTCTGTTCAAAGGACATCCCGGTAAACCCGAAGAGGAATTTTACATTGAAATACCTCGTCCAAGAGATCGTCTCAGTACCCAGTTTACTGCGTTGCATGTAGAACTTCGAAAACTCATGTCGAATGAATGTGCCTGACAGTGAGCGTAAAGGGGGTGATGAAGCTGAATCATGGCTTGCACGAATGCCTGCAGTTTGCCGGCGGTTCGTCAGGCAACCTGTAAGATCGGCGGGAATCGCCGACGAGATATAATGGCGGAAAGGAATAGAGTGAAACAATGAGAATAGCAATCTCGAACGTAACATGGCGGTTGGCATTATGCATGCTCTTGTGTTTTGTTTTGGGAGAATATGTGCTCGCTCAGGAGAAAGAGAACGAAGTCCGCAGTTCGCTGCGAAACGGTGGTGATTTCCGTCTGCGGCAGGAAACAATGGATAATATTGAATCACCCTCCAAGGTGATAGATGATAACTATTTGCGAATGAGAACACGTCTATGGATGGAATATGATCCCGTCGAACATGTGACATTGCGGATTCGCGCCCTCAACGAGTTCCGTCACTGGTTCGCCCCCGATCAAGATGGCGTCTCGGAATCTGCAAACTATGAATGGCCGGATGAACTAGTCTTTGACAACATATACATTGATTTACATGGTCTGCTGGAAGGATCGTTTTCTCTTCGCATCGGACGACAGGACTTTATGGTGGACGGGACAGATAAACCATTGTACGGCAAAGGTAGGGTCATATATGACGGAACCGGAGAAGACGGTTCACGCTCTCGCTATTTCAATGCAGTTCGTGCAACATGGAAGCCCACGGGAAAAACGTCATTAGATGCGTTTGGTATTTATATGCCGCCAAAGGATGATCTCGCCGTCGATTCTGTTGACCGCGATCTGACCGGCTATACCTCAGCAGATGACGACATAACGGAAACTGGAGCTGGCTTATATTTGAAAAATAATTCTGTCGCAACATGCCCCTTTGAAACCTATACCCTCTATAAGCATGACGATGACTGGACACAGGCCGCCAAGAAGAATTCGTCCGGCGAGTGGATCCAGCCCAAGCTTGCATGGCAGACACTTGACGCATCGGCAAAGGTGATCGAAAATCCAGCCCTTGACTTGTACACAGTCGGTATTTATTTTGCCCCAAAATTTTGCAGGAGCGCACGTGGAAGTTTCGAAGGTGCCTGCCAGTTCGGTGAACGAGGTGATCTGGATATCTCAGCTTTTATGGTGGACGCTGTGCTGACGCAGGACATTCCGATTTTCGAATCGCTCAAGCCAGCAGTGGAAGCAGAATTCTACTATCTTTCTGGCGACGATCCATCCACAACAAGGGATGAAGGATGGGAACCGGTTTGGGCTCGCTATACGCAACATAGTGACCTGTTATGCCGTACGTTTTCGCGATGCCGATGGACCAATCTGACGATGCCAATGTTCTTTCTTTCTGCCACTGTTATACAGAACATAAGAACATCTTTAGGAATATCATATGTAACCGCCCCGGAGGACGACGGTTTGGGTTCTGGAAAGGATAGAGGCTGGTGGTATAGTGCAAAACTCGATTATGATGCAGCTCAAGATTGTCTTTGTTCTGGCGACAAGTTAACCTTTCGAATTATACTAGAGATACTTGATAGCGGTAATTACTATCTCACGGATGAGACTGCCTTTTTCGGCCAGTGGCAGATCATATATAAGTTCTGAGTCCGAATACTGAGAAAAAGTATTTTGCAAAATTCCGGCGGTCGCAATAATCTGACCGGATAATAAGGAAGGTAGGCGCGTAACATCTACATGAAATATGAACAGGCAAAAATTAGAGCTGATATTCTGAAGGCATTGGCCCACCCTATACGTGTTCTGATAGTCACCTCACTCGTCGACAAAGATCGCTGCGTTTGCGAGTTAAATGAACTGGCAGATATCGACCAGTCAAACATCTCCAGACATTTGTCGATGCTCAAAAAAGCCGGCATAGTCAGCGACCGGCGTGATGGCATGAAGGTTTTTTATCATCTGCAGACCCCATGCATTCTCAAGGCATTCGATTGCGCGGTTGATGTTGTTCGCGCAGATGCACAAAGAAGAAATAAATTTTTAGAGAACGACAATAATTAACCCGGGCACCGGCGATGTTCGACCATTTTGATCATCTTGCACCTATCTACGACAGGCTCATTAAAGGTCCCGATCAGCGACTACTGAACTCGCTACTGGAACCTCCAACAAACGGCATTATTCTTGATGCCGCAGGAGGTACCGGCAGGGCATCACGATGTCTGCAGGATGCAGCAAGATTCATCGTCGTGTGCGACTCTTCCCCTAGAATGCTGCATGCTGCAAAGATCAAGGGAATGGTCACCACGTTAGCCCATCTGGAAGACCTTCCATTCCCCGACAATTGTTTTGACAGAATTATGCTTGTTGATGCCTTCCATCATTTAAAGGACCAAGGCACCGCAATCAAGGAACTGCTCAGGGTTCTCAAGTTGTCAGGGCGCCTGCTGATCGAAGAACCCCACTGCAACCGCCTCCCTGTAAAATTGGCTGCCTTTCTGGAAAATATCTTCATGATGAGGAGTAACTTCTTTCCACCCGGAATCATGATCAGGATGATCGATGCTCTCGGCGGGCATGCGCAGCTGGTTCACGAAGACAGGTTCCGCGTTTGGATTGCAGTCTCGAAAGAGTGATTGAACCTCGGCCTGATATCGTGTAAATGTTATCACTCACATGAATAAACTGACTATACTTGCATTGACCATTTTATGTCTGTCATCCTGCGTTACCGGGGAAATCGGCAGAAATCCTGCCACTTCATGGGAACAGGCTGTTGCGCTCGCCACAGAAAAAGCCAAGACTAAGAAATATTCCTGCATCATAAACAACATGCTGGCACCGGAATACACAGATAATCTTAAAGCAGAATACGGCGCAGACTGGAAGAAGATATTCCAGAAGAACAAACTGGAAAAATTGCCCTATTATTACGGGTGGCTGAAGGGGGGGAAAGTTATTACCCAGGGGAACCAAACACTGATTCTGGGCCAGTTTGGATGTTACGCCAACTTTACCAGGATCGACGGGAAATATTTTATTGCTGACTTCGGACAGAACATCACATCCATGTAGTGAGCAGCCATGAGCTATCGGGACAGAAATTATGAATAATATTTCAACACGAATACTGGCATCTATATGCGCTGTGTGTCCTTTCTGTATCATGGCCAGGCAATGGCCAAGCAGCGGCTATGCTCGGGCCCTCCGGAAATTCGAAAAATCCTGCCCGGCATGCAGGGCATACGCAAAGCAGAAACAGATGAGTGCAACCGGTAATCATGTCAGTCAATAATCCCGGCAAAGATATCGCCACAGTTTAGGATTATTTAATACCACCAGTGACAAGAAAGACGCCGTACTGCCTTGTACCGCCATCAGCTTCAGCACGTGTGATCCTATACGCATCTTGCGCAGAAACACCGGTAAAGCCGGCATTACCAAGCCATTCACAAACTTTGTTACGGTCAAATCCTTTATGGAAAACACCTGTCGGATCGGCATGAAACGTACCATCTTCTGAGTCCAAGTCCGCCAAGGCAATCACCCCTCCAGACTTAAGGCAGGGTTGTAACCGACGAATCACCTGCTGTACATCAGGAAGGTGGTGCAAAACCATGGAACTTACTATCAAGTCAAACTCGGCAGTCGGTAGCACTGTCTTGGCGACATCACAAAGCAGCGTTCTAACATTTGCGATTTGTAGTGTCTTGAGTTTCTTTTCCAAAACACGCAACATTTCTTCCGACGTATCTACAGCCACAATGCTGCCAACATCCGGTAGTAACGCCAAGGTAAGCAAACCCGTCCCTGCCCCAAAGTCCATAACCTTCATATCGGGACAAAGCTTTACAGCCTTTCGAATCGTCTCACCTACTGCTTTGGCCATTTCAATCCTTCTCGGATTGGAATCCCACTCAGCCGCCACCTTGTCAAACCGTAAATTGACCTCGTTAATTCCGTGGTTTGTCATATTTCTAATCTGTTGTTTTCCTGAGACTTTCACAAGTTCATTTCTTACGGTCAAACCAGTAACGTGCGATACGTTCTGGATCCGTTATGTCTTCTGCGACAACGCCGTTTGCAAGTACGATAAACCGATTGCATACCCTCCGTACAAAGTCAATATCATGAGTTGCAATAAACATGGCGGCGTCCAGCGAAGCAAGTAATTCCGCAAGCTCTTCTTTGCCAACCGGATCAAGCGCTGCTGAGGGTTCGTCGAGTAGTAGTAACGGCGGGTTTGCAGCGAGCGCACCGGCTAGAGCAACACGCTGCATTTGACCATGGGACAAACGGTGAGGTGAACGAGAAGCTAGATTTTCGATACCGAGCATTTCCATAACCGGCCGCACTTTCTGTCGTGCTTCGTCCCGGGAAACGCCTCTCCGCTCCAGCGTGAAGGAAACGTCATCAATCACACTTGGAAATAGGATCTGATCGTCTGGAATGCCAAACAGAAATCCAATGCTATCACGGACTTGTCGTTCGGTCGCTCTCGATAAAGGAATATCGCATACAGAAATGACGCCATCGAACGGGACTAATCCTACCGCAGAATATAGTAATGTAGTCTTGCCCGAACCATTGAGTCCCAGCAATGCCACACGTTCCTCTGGAACGATATCCAGCGAGATTCCCCTTATGACGGGCCGATCCTCCTGACGGTATCTGGCAGAGACATTTTGATAGGTAAGAGCAGTTTTCATAAAGCACCCAGCCATCTGATTGAGATACTTGTTCCAAACAAGAGTATAACTGCAGCCATAACCAAAATGTCTAACACAGATATCGATTCATTTGAGGTTCTTGCTGTGATTTCAAAGCCACGCAGCTCCATGGCGGCGGCAATACGTTCGGCACGGTTCATGACTCTTAGAAGCCAAATAGTGGGCAGCGCCGGCAGAAATCTGAGTCTAGCCATGTAGCCCGATGGTACTCCGCGTACTCGTAGAGCAGCGGAGATCCTCCGTGATTCATTTGCCAGCATCGCGGTTTGATGAACAATCTGAATGACAAGACTTGTTATCATGCGGGGAATTGATAAGCGAGAAAGCCCTGTACTGAATTCGGACAAGTCGAGAATTGCAATTGTTGACGCACAAACAAGAATACAGGCTGTTCCACGAATACTAATTTCCATGGGGACTTTCGTAGCATCGTACCAATTGCAACCGCCTGAAGGATGGTGGTCTATCCAGGGTATGAGAAGAAACAATGGAAGAAAGAGTAAGAAAGCATACAGCAACAAGCCGGTTATATTCTTCCATGGGATTCCGCAAAGAAGCACCCAGGTAATAGTGGAGCCACAGATAATATAAAAACCCAGAGGTTTATATACCGGCAAAACGAGACAACTTGCGAGAATGACTATCCCGCAAATGATACGCGTAGAGGGAGTTATTCTCCGCATATAGCCATCACCTGAACCCCAGAGATCAAGGAATGATGTCACAGATTCATCCTTACTTGCATGCTGTTATTATGTAGCGCTGTTCATTATCGGTCGTGGAGATGACCTTAAACCGGTTATTCTTGAGCAAGTCCGAGGTTTTGCCGGCAGAAGCAAGATGGTCATGATGAACTGAAGGATGTGCTTCTGCATGGATTTGATTAACTTTTGATCGTGGTATCAAATGTAATATATTCAGGTATCCTCCCGATCGCAGTACTCGATAAAACTCTCTTGTAATACCCTCAAAGTCTTTAAAATGAGGCCATACCGAAAAACAAATAACACGATCCAGGGTGTTATCGGCAATTGCGAGCCGGTCTGCTGATGAATGATGCCAGGTTACGCGATCGTCACTAACTTTTCCCCTAGCTCGTTCGAGCATTTGTTTTGAGATATCAACTGCAATAATCCGGCCTGACGGCCCGAGTCTTTGTAGAAGCGCTATTGTTAGATTTCCGGTACCACATCCTACATCCAGAACGGATTCGTTATCGCTTACACCAAACTCTTCAAGCATGGCGCATAATTGAATATTTACATCAGGCAAATCATGCCAGGTATCCCATTTATCAGCGATGGAATCGAAGAATTCCATCCTGGGATCAGAAATAGTCTCATCTTTCATTTGGTTTTGATGTCTCCAGTATTTGAACTTGGTTATTTGACAGCCGCACAATTGCAGGAACGACAACGATCATAAGGATAATGCCCGGCCAACCACTTAGAAAAGATATTCCTGCAATAAATTTTGCCGGAAGTTCCATGAATCTGGCAATCAGATACATCAATCCAGCACTTGCCACTCTTCCGATAACAAGCACAGGGATCAAGACGATCAACACCTTCGTACGCGGGAGAAGAAAACGTAAGAATCCAATAATCAGGGCCATTAGTGCCAATTCAACAGACATCACAGGCGCAACAGGCGGATAGAACGGAGGCATTCCTGTAACCGCCCCGGACAAAAGGGGAACAACAAGGGCCGTTAGCGCCGACATGCCGGGACGGACAAAGAATGCCAGTGTAACCAGAGGCAAGTACATCGGCATGAAGATATGTCCCAAGTGGACTAGATGAAATAACACCGGCAAAAGTAGTGCCGCTGCCCCAAACAGCCCGCAATACGCCAGATCTCGATTCTTCATCATCATTTCCCTTGCTCCGCAAAACCAACACGAATCGGAGGATCTAAAACTTTAACCTCATCCCGGAAGAATAAGTTGTTCCCGGCATCGGATAACCTGAAAGGAATTCGTATTCCTCGTCCGTAATATTCTCCGCTGCAACATACAGTTCACCGTTCAGACGGGAGAATAACGCCAGATCCAGGGAGAGCTTGCTGTTGGCCACCAAGTAACTGTCAACCTTCTCGAGATCCTGGGCCGAGGGACTCCCTGATCGTCCATTGTAAGCATATTGATCATCAACATATTCTGCATCGAGGTCGATCTTAATATATTTGGTAATCTTATAAGAAACTCCAGCGCTGGCGCTTAAATCAGGCATCCGGGGAGTCATATCCCCATCAGGATGCAGAAACGTAAAACCCGCAAACAGAGCCAGATCGTCAAAAGGATTCAGGTGCATCACAGCTTCGGTTCCATCGGCCTCGATTTCGCCAACATTCAAAATACCATTCTGCGTGTATTGGAGACGATTGTCTCCCTCATAATGGAATACCGAAGCCTGAAAGGCAATCAGCCTGGAGAGATCCCAGTGTACACCGACTTCGGTATTATCAATAATTTCCGCTTCCAGCTGACTCATTGTCGAAGCGGATACACCTTTGACATAGACTCCCGGGTAATTCACACCTCGGGCATGCGATGCAAACACCTGCACTCCTTTTCTCTCGACCAAAAGAGCCACGCAAGGTGCAGTCTCGGAATCAAATTCGCTGTTATCATAGTACCTTGCACCGACTGAAGGTGTTATCGTAACATCGCTCACATCCAAGGCATATCGGGCTCCTAAATAAGGAGAAATTGTCGTAAACCGATCCTCGAAACTAAACGGAACAGAACCGCTCGTGGTGATGTTTCTTGATTCGCCGCCAGCTGAATCCACGTGAAGGCTTCCTGTAAGAGTCAGTTTATCAAGTGGCATGTCATACGACGAACGGAAGCCATAGTTATCCCAGTCAGTATTTGAACTTCCCGCAGGCGTTCCGGCACCGCTGAGATTGTCCTTTGCCCAGCGAATCTTGCCATAATCATAATAAAAAAGAGAAAACCCCTGAAAAAGATCGTAAGCGTCATCAAGACGCAGCACATGTGTCATGGTTTCCGTGGAAAACTTGTTCAAGTCAGGTGTTATGCTGTCTATTCGACCGGGATCGCGACTCCAGTTGTCTGTTCTCTGGAAGATATAAGAAAGATGGTCTTTATCCGAGAGATCGGCACCAAGCCTCAGAAATTGATTATCCAGGCTTGCATCACCATGAGAACGATGCCCGTCGGATTCTTTATGCGAAGCTCCGACATAATAATCAAACCATTCCACTTTACCACCATGGGATAGTGAAGATGATATTGTATCATATGTGCCATACCCCAGATTTAACTCAGTCTCGTATCCCGGTTTTAAACGTCGCAGGGTGTCAATATTTACAGCGCCAAAAGTTCCCGGATAAGCTTGCGGCTGAGGACCCTTAAAAACAGATATAGCTCCGGCAAAATCCACAGGCACCATATCCATTATGGGATGGGACCATACCCCTGATTCCCGCGGTGCACCATCAGAATATATCTTGATCTCACTACCCGGCCGGCCGGCTCCCTGCCCCCTTATGTACACCGACCCGCCGCTCTCTCCACCATATGAACCAAGCGGATTATAGCGCGAGATCGTTACACCTGGAACCTGTCTAAGCGCGGACGGCAATTCTTTGGCATCCAATCTTTCAATCTGATCTCGCCCAACAACCGAAACGTTACCTCCATCCTTTCCGACACTCTCGCCCTGAGTAATGGGAGAGGCCGTCACCAGAATCTCGGGTAGCGCATTCGTACCCCCTTGTGCCCATATTATGTTGCCGAAGAATATCACGCCCAACATAGCCGCCATGCAAGTTTTTGTCGTCATATTATTTATTTCCTGTCTCTTTTTCCGATTTATGAAAAGACTAGATAATACGTATTATATAATCGTAACACTCTGCAAGCATAAAAGGATCAAAATCTCAGGACAGTCCACCGATTGATTAGAGCAGTCGTTCGCCTGTGGTCCCTGCGGCAAGTGATACGTGTTTCAACCCTTTGACAGCTTTGAGACACTTAACGATGGCGTCTATCTCGCCGGGCTTACCCCGTACAGCAAGAATTTCAAGACAGTTGTCATGGTCAAGGTGAATGTGCTGGGTCGAAATAATCGCGTCGTGACAATCGTGCTGAACATTTGTCAACTTCTTCACAATGTCACGCTTGTGATGGTCATAAACCAGAACAATCGCACCGGCGACCTCATCACCTGCTCGCCACTCCGTCTGCACAAGGCTTGATCGGATAAGATCTCCCACGGCTTTTGATCTGGTAGGACAACGATCCATCTTGATCTTGGCGTCAAACTGACGTACCAAGCCTTCATCAAGCGATACGCTGAAACGCATTAGCGCCATATTTTCTCCATCTCCTGTCTTGATATAAAAACTGTTACAATAATGATTTATTGAGACCAACGCAATATTCAAATACCCCAGCCCAAGGCCGGCTTGGGGCGCGTGAATCCGTACCGCCTGCAGCGTTGACACCCCAATTACGATGATATACATTATTGAAAATGAAATTAAAGCGAATCTTCGCCAGCATTTTATGCCTCTTGTTTGTTGTCGGGATGTTGATTGTTCCGACAATCCACATGATACATTGCGCTGACAGCGGAGATGTTCACGAAACAACCCAGTGTTCTTTCTGCCAGTTGGCAAACACACCAGTGATGGAGTCTGTGTCGCATGTCGAGCCAACCGATCAGATCATTTCCGTTGATTATTTCTCAATTCCTCAATTGTTTATTCTTTCCGCCCTTTTGCGCGGTCCAACCCAAGCACGCGCTCCTCCTGTAGCCTGACATTCTATTTGGTCAGGTTCAAACGCTGAGGGCCATTTTTTCACCTTCGCGTTTGATCATTGTGTTTTTAAATTACATTCAATCATTCAGGAGATTTTATGAAAAAGTTTTGGAATTTCAGCTTAACGGTTTGCTTCATGGGCCTGTTTCTTTGCTCACACGTATCGTACGGACAGGAAAAGAAACAGGAGCCCTCAATAGAGGATTTGCGTCGTGCGGCGAAAGTAGAAATCGCAGAGAAAGAAACAGAGCCGGCAAAGGACGAAATGTTCACATCCGGCGCATTAGGTCTTCAAGCACTGAACCCGGAAATCAGCATCACTGGCGATATCCTATGGTCGTACACCGACAGTGAAACGACGGACAAAAAATCGGACTTTCTGTTTCGTGGGCTTGGAGTTCACACAGAGGCATACCTGGACCCGTTCACTCGCTTCAAGGCGGCTTTCTCTTTCAGCGAAGAGGGAGCAGAGTTTGAAGAAGGCTATGTTACACGATTCGGCCTTTTACCGCAGATAAATCTGACACTGGGCAAGTTTCGCCAACAGTTTGGCGTGGTGAACCGGTGGCACAAGCACGCGCTGGATCAGGTAGACTTTCCTCTCGCACTACGTCAGATATTTGGCCCGGGCGGGTTGAATCAGACCGGCGGTTCGTTGGAATGGAGCATGCCGGATCTGGCAGGCAATTCGCAGGAATTAGTTGTTCAAGTTACGGATGGCGAGAGCGGCCAGGTGTTTGCCGAGAACGCAGACAATACTCCGAGTGTATTGGCTCACTATAAAATATTTCGTGATCTCACTCCGTCCACCTATACCGAACTTGGATTCAGCGGACTCTACGGTAAAAATAATCAATGGACGGTTGAAGAAACCACTATCGACGAGGTTTTAAACGTGTATGTGTTTGGCGCGGATTTCACCATTCTCTGGGAACCAACAGATCGAATGCGGTATCGGAATGTAACTTGGCGAACGGAAGCCTACGCCTTGAACAAAGATATTCTCGCACCGGATGGATCAGGGGAAGATAACGTGAACGCTTGGGGAATGTACAGCTATGTTGAAACAAAAATATCACGCACGTTGAGCCTGGGCGTGCGCGGTGACTATTTTGAACCTGCTGCTAAAACTTACGCCGCATTGGTTCCGGTAAGTCTCTCATCGGTCGTTGTCTCTGATGACGGCTCTGATCGCTGGCAGGTCGGACCATATATTACGTGGGACCAGAGCCCTTTCGTCCATTTCAGGGCGGAATACGACCGCCTGGATACTGGCGGACCCGATCCAGTAGAAAATGTGGTCTGGCTGCAATGCATTTTTGCAGCGGGTCCACATAAACACGAACGTTATTAAACATCGGCAATTTTGAGAAAGGACATTTTAACATGAAAGAATATCGAATAATTTCGATTGGATTAGTGGTTATGGGAATGTGCATTCAAGGGTGGGCATCAGAAAAACCATTGCAGGTAGTGGCGACACTACCGGATTATGCGGCTATCGCCAGGGAAATCGGCGGTGACAGGATCATTGCACAAGCAATCGTTCAAGGAGAACAGGATGCACATTACATTCGACCAAAGCCTTCTTTTGTGGCCATGGTTCGCGACGCCGATGTACTGTTGGATACTGGACTCGATCTTGAAATGTGGTTGCCGACGGTGGTGGACAAGTCGGGAAACGCGAAGGTCCGCAGTGGTCAGGCTGGTTACGTTGCAGTGGCGAAAGGGTTAGACCTCCTGGAAAAACCCAAGGTGCTGTCCCGATCCGAAGGAGGGGTTCACGTGTACGGTAATCCGCACATCACCTGCAGTCCGGTGAACATGCGAACGGTGGCCCGGAATATTGCCGCAGGGTTGATCACTAACGATCCCCAAGGAAAGGCTTATTACCAGAAACGAACAGAGCTGTTTGTGCGATCCCTGGACGAACGAATGTTCGGTAAGGCGTTGGTGGAGATGCTCGGCGGCGACACACTCGCTGAACTAGCCGCCAGCGGAAAACTATATGGGTTCCTCGAAAAGCAAACGCACGAAGGTAAACCTTTGATCGAACAGCTTGGCGGATGGATGAAGCTAATGCTTCCTCTTCGCGGAAAGTTGATCGTCACGTATCACAAGAACTGGGTGTATTTCTTCACTCTCTTTGAACTTGAGGAAGCCGGTACGGTTGAACCGAAACCAGGCATCCCGCCATCGCCTAGCCACGTCCTGAATCTAATCGAGAATATGCGCCAACGAGATGTTCGTATTCTCCTGGCAGCAAATTATTTCGATCAACATCAGGTCAAAACAGTTGCCGCGAAAGTCAACGCCGAAGCTGTTATCGTTCCGCTTTACGTCGGCGGCGAACAAGGCGTGGAGACGTATTTCGGCTTGGTGGATCTGTGGGTAAACCGCTTGTTGACCACTGCACGAAATAAACAAGTAATCAAGTAGGACCGTCACATGAGTGAGGTTACCAATTTCTTTGTCATGCAGATCAGCCTGATCGCGGTTGTGCTGGTTCTGCATACCTACATTGGTCTGCATATCATCCGGCGCGGTATTATCTTTAGCGATCTGGTACTGGATCAGCTGGCCGCTTTCGGGGTTATTCTGGGCATAGGCTTGGGCGTCAAGTATGGGACGCCCCTGTCCTATTTGCTAGCCTTGGGCGCCACCTTGATAGGTTGTACGCTATTGACGGTGTTGCGTCCGAAAAACAAGCAGATTCCCCAGGAAGCCGTGATTGGTATTCTTTATGGCATGGCTCTTGTCGCATCTTTACTGGTGGCAGACAAAATGCACGAGGGAGGCGTGTCCTTCAGCGCTACCCTTGTCGGATCCATGCTATGGGTATCATGGCCGCTGGTTTGGGTTACTATTGGAGTTTACGCAGGACTGGGGATTCTGCATTTTATCTGTAGAAGGCCTATTATGCGATTGACTGAGGATTCCACGGAATGGCCGCACAGAGCAGTATGGGATTTTTTGTTCTTCCTCACTCAGGGAATTATTGCAATTTTGATTGTTCCGGTCTCAGGTGTTCTTTTGGCATACGGGTTCCTGATGATTCCAGCAGCCATCGGAATCATGTTCTCACGCCAATGGCTTCCAGCCCTTATTATTGGATGGGGGGCGGGTTTTACAGCCTGCGTGCTGGGTGTAATTGTTTCCTACAAGATGGACTGTCCATACGGACCTACTCTTATGTTGGTCATGGGATTTTTTTTCATTATGGCGCTTGTTGCGAGCATATGGCTCACACGCCGCAAGATTGCTGCTCACCGCATATCACCTGACGCCATAATGCAACCCGGGCAAGGGGGGGTGGAATGAATCTTGTATCTATGATTGGGCTTCCCCTTCTTGCCTGTGTCCTTCTCTGCCTAATCTTGGGCTATCTGGGCCTTCATGTCTTGAAACGGGAAGTGATCTTTATCGACATAGCCGTAGCTCAAATTGCAGCTTTGGGCGCTCTGATGGCTCACATCTTCATAGGGGTAGCCCCTGATTCCATTCCTGCGCTATTGTCTGGAATGGGTGCCACATTGTTCGCGGCCTTTTTTTTTGCTTTAACTCGTAACAAGGCCTCACAGATTCCAATTGAGGCCGTAATTGGAATCACATATGCGCTCTCTGCCTCTGCAGCGCTTTTCCTGATCGGAAAAGGAACCGGAGGTCACACACATGTTCAAGAAATGCTCAGCGGCGGCCTTTTGTGGGTAAAAACATCTGAGCTGCTGTGGACAAGTGCCGTTTTTGCCTTTGTCGGCGCATGTTTTGGTTTGTTTCGTAAACCTTTCCGACGGATTTCCGATGGGTACGAAGACGCAGTTGCCGCAGGCATGCACGTAATCGTATGGGATTTCCTGTTCTATTCACTTTGCGGCATAGTAATTACTTTATCGGTCAAACTGGCCGGCATAGTTGTAACTTTTTGTTTTCTGATTATTCCGGCTACAACCTCCGCAATCATCTCAACACGGTGGGGCATACGCCTGTTAATCGCCTGGCTTGCAGGAATAGCCAGTTCCGCAGCTGGATTATTGTTTTCCCAAAGGATGGACTTCTCTGCCGGGGTATGCGTCGCATTATTCCTTGGAATTACACTGTTTGCCTGCGCCGTTTGGAAGTGGACAACAAGGACGAGATAATGGAATATACGAATACGTCCAAATAAGAATAATGCAAGAAAGGCGCTACAGGCAATGCCCATAAAACTTGAGACAACGCTCGACAGGATGTCGAACGGTCAAAAGGGAATCATTGTTAATATCAACGGTGGTCAAGGCTTGATTAATCGCCTTTCCGCTCTTGGAATAATGAAGGGCAAAAGAGTCACAAAAGTAAGCAACATGATTATGCACGGACCAGTGACAGCAGAAGTTGGACAAACACGGATTGCAATGGGGCACAACATGGCCGGAAAGGTTATTGTGGAGGTTGCTTCGCCGTGAGAATCCTGCTGATGGGTAATCCCAATGTAGGCAAGAGTGTTTTGTTTTCACGACTGACCGGGCTAGGCGTTATCGCATCCAATTATCCGGGAACAACAGTCAGTTACACACGCGGCTCCATGCAGTTAAATGGAACTACCGTCGAGGTGGTTGACGTACCTGGAAGCTACACGCTGGACCCCACTTCCGAAGCCGAGAATGTCGCCCTTCAAATGCTTGAAACGGGCGATATAATTGTCAATGTTGTTGACGCGACCAACCTCGAGAGAAATTTATATCTGACCGTACAATTACTGGAACGTAAAATACCAATGGTAGTTGCCCTTAATATGTGGGACGACACAACGCATCAAGGAATCACCATCGACATGGACCGATTGCGGATGCGTTTAAAAGTGCCGGTAGTTCCGACCGTTGCCGTCACGGGTGAGGGTGTCAAACAACTAGTGGAATTACTCCATACCGCAGCGATCACCGATATACCCGTTCGTAATCAGGACGAGAGATGGATCACTATCGGCAGCATCATCAACGAAGTCCAGAGGCTCGTTCATCACCACCACACATGGCGCAACCGTCTGGCAGATGCGAGCGTACAACCAGTTACTGGCGGTATTTTAGCCATGGCAATTCTCTGCGGATCCTTCTTCCTGGTTAGATTCCTCGGCGAAAGCCTGATCGATTATCTGGTGAATCCCGTTTTCAACACACTCTGGGCACCTATTCTGGAAAAGTTTAGCTCATTTCTGGGTGGAGCAGGCTTACTTCATAACCTTCTGATAGGTAAACTTATCGACGGACAAGTAGATTTCGTTCAGTCATTTGGACTTCTGTCAAGCGGCCTCTATGTCCCGTTTGGAATGGTCCTGCCATACATAATTTCCTTTTACCTGGCTCTTGGGATTCTTGAAGACAGCGGCTACCTTCCGCGACTGGCGATTCTGATGGACACTGTCATGCACCACTTGGGTTTGCACGGTTATGCCATAATCCCAACCTTGCTGGGCCTTGGCTGCAATGTGCCTGGCGTCCTGGCTACACGGATACTGGAGAGCAGGAGGGAACGGTTCATAGCCGCAACACTGATTTCAATCGCCATTCCCTGCGCCGCCCTGCAGGCAATGATTCTGGGCATACTAGGTAAACATGGAATCCAATACGTCGCAATCGTATATGGAACGCTCTTTGCCGCCTGGCTGATTACAGGTTTTATTCTCCGACACATGGTTAAAGGATTCGCGCCGGAACTCCTCATAGAAATACCTCCCTATCGTCTTCCCATTTGGCAGGCAGTTCTGAGAAAACTACGAATGCGAGTTTCCGGATTCCTGATTGAAGCTGTCCCGATCATCATGGTAACCGTACTAGTCATCAATATTGTCCATTATTTGGGAATTCTGGACAATATTGCACGTTTAACGTCGCCAGTTGTCACCGGTCTCTGGGGATTACCCAAGGAAGCCGCAACAGCCATCATTGTAGGATTTATGAGGAAAGACATGGCCGTAGGCTTGTTGATGCCTCTGGCTCTAAGCGTAGAACAGGCAACCGTGGCGTGTGTGGTTCTTGCCATGTTCTTCCCGTGTGTCGCAACTTTCGCGGTTCTTTTCAAGGAACTCGGCTTCAGAGATACGGTCAAGGCAACGGGAATCATGTTTCTTGCTGCATCAACCATCGGCGGTATCCTCAGACTCATACTGTCTCTTTGAGATACCACGAGCGGCAATTATAAGGAATTACAAAAATACAAAATTGCATACCAGATTTATCTATGGCAAAGCCTTCTTATAAGTTCTTGATTTCTCCTGCATTTCTTCTGAAACGATCATGACGAAAGGTTTGGACGAAAGTGGATTCTTCTCCACTACTACAACGGTCTTGAAGACTTCCTCGATAATTTTGTAGTCAATAACCTCATCGGGCGTGCCCACCTTGCGGATACTGCCCTCATTAAGCAGTACCAGCCTGTGGCAGTATTCAGCGGCAAGATTGAGGTCGTGAAGCACCAGCAGAACGGTAAGTCCGAATTTCCTGTTGAACTTTCTCACAAGGTCCAGCATCCCGGATTGATGCGTTATATCAAGGTGGGCGGTCGGTTCATCGAGGAGCATTAATTTCGGACGCTGGGCAAGCGCCCTGGCAAAAAGAGCCAGCTGCTGCTCGCCTCCGCTTATGCATTCCACAGGATGGTCTTTGAACCTGAGCGAATCTGTGAGAGTCATGGCTTCAAGCGCGATTTCGCGATCCTCCTTCGATTCAAAAAACTGGTATTTCCGGAAATGTGGAATCCTGCCAAGCAATACAAATTCCTCCACAGACAGGAAGGCTGGTTCAGAATTCTGCGAAACCACGGCTATCTTCCTGGCAATGTCCCTGGCACTCATCCGGGCCATATCCTGTTTCTCAAGCAGCACACTCCCCTGTTGGGGCTTTAATATTCCCGTGATCGCCCTGAGCAGGGTAGTCTTCCCACAGCCATTTGGCCCTATTATCCCCACAATTTCACCCTGCTCCACGGTCAGATTGATATTCCTGATGGCAAACCCGGAATCATAGCTGCATGTAAGATTTCTTATTTCAAGCATCAGCGGTCTCCAGCCATTGCCGGCTTCCTGCCGACCACATATATGAATACGCCTCCACCCAGAATGCCCGTAATAACACCCACCGGCAGCTCCAGGGGAGAGATGATAATCCTGGCCACGGTATCGCAAAGCACCAGGAAAGCACCACCCCCAACCCAGGATGCAACGAGCAGAAACCTGTGATCATTTCCAAAACTCAGCCTCATCACGTGTGGAACAACCAGCCCGACAAACCCGATTACACCTGCGACAGAAACGCTGAATCCGGTGGCAACACATGTAATGAGGAAAAGCATTCGCTTTGTGTTCTCCACGCTCACGCCGAGATGCGCAGCCTCCTCTTCACCCAGCGTCAAAGCATTCAGGTCGAGACAAAAGAAATAAGAAGCCGCAAGCGACAGAACGGCCACCACAAGGGCAATCCGTACAAGCAGAATATCCGGTTCCTCCAGTGACCCCATTATCCAGAAAATAATTCCATGCAGTTCCTCTGCCCTTGATACCGCCATTACGAGCATTACTAGCGATGAACAGATGAAGCTTATCATTACCCCGGCAAGCAGAAGATCCCTGGTGTTCATCGCATGCTTCCGGACAGCCAGGAAATAAACTGCCATGATCACCACACATGCCCCAAGGAAGCCGGATACCGGCAGGCACCATGCCCCGCATAAGGCAGCCAGGTTCAACACAATTGCCAGGCATGCGCCAAGCGCGGCTCCACCCGAAATCCCAAGCGTGTAAGGTTCGACCAGCGGATTCCTGAACATGGCCTGCAGAATGACACCGGCAAGGCTCAGCGCTCCGCCCACGCCAAAGCCAAGAAGAATCCGGGGCAACCTGATATCGATAAGTATGGAATATGCGGCAGAATCCCCAGCGCTGAAGAGTATGGAAGGAATGTCTTTCAGCATTATCCCGCCCGATCCCACACACAGGGCAATAACACCAACCCCAAAGGAGATTACGCAGAGAACCACAAGCCATATTATGTTTCGAACCAGCCTTTTCTGCATCATTTCATCGCCTTCACACTTCCACCGCCACCAGCGTGATCGTCGCCACTGCCGGGCTTTAAATCAGGATAGAAAACCGTTATCAGCTCCCGAATGGATTCGACAAAACTTACCGGCGTCGGATTGCAATATCTGTCCGGATCAATAACGTGAATTCTTCCGGTTTGTGCAACTTTCAGTGTTTTGTACTTGTTCCATTCCTGCTTTTCAGTTTCACCAGCCATACCCATGCTTACGATCAGGATAACGTCTGGATTCTCCTTGACCACCCATTCCCGTGAATAAATCCCATAATCAAGCTTACTGTCTGTCTGCTCCGTGATGTTATAACCGCCCGCCCCGACAATAAAATCATTTATGAATGAATTCTTGTTCGCGGCAAACAAAGGCTTTGTCCCCGTCTGCACAAATACCCTCGGAGCATTCAGCCCCCTGGTTAAAGCACTGAGAGCATCCACATTCCGCACCGCATCTTTTACAATATTCTCAGCTTCCGCCCCTTTGCCAACGATCTTTCCGACCTCCAGGAAGTTCTCGCAAATTTGTTTAAAACTCCTGGCTTCCTGAAGCGTTTTCACCGGAATACCGATTTTTTCAAATTTTGCAACAGCCTTGCGGTCCGTCAAGGCTGTTGCAAAAACCACATCCGGCTTGAGCGCAACGATTTTCTCAACATTAACCTCCATAACCGTACCGACCTTCTCCCTTTTCTTTGCAGAGGGAGGCCTATTGCAGTAAATCGTACAGCCGACAATACGGTCCTCCACTCCCAGCAGGTAGAGCTCTTCGGTTATGGACGGCCCAAGCGACACTATCCTCTGCGGAACACCACCACTCCCTGCAACGGGAAGAGATTCAACCTTCCTGCCATCAGGACTGCAGGATGCGGCCAAGAAAAGTGATAAAAAAAACATTATTCTGAAATAAAAGTTTCTCATTTGGTTCTTCCGGGTTTTAGCAGCTGTACAAACCTTTCCAACCCTTTTACGGCTCGCGGACCAGGCCTGCTCAGAATATCATCAGGAATCCTGAATATTTTCCCATCGCAAACAGCTCTCGTATTCCGCAGGGTCCGGCTGTGCCTGATATAGGACTGCAGGTCGTCCACCCTTCCATGCCCGCTGCCAACCACGATCATATCAGGGTTCAATTCCACAACATCTCTGAGAGAGATCCTCTTGCGACCCGAAAATTTCCGCCCAACGTTTATACCACCTGCCAGCGAAATAAACGCATCCGCACAGCATCCTGTTCTTGCTATGCGCAGCGGATTTCTTGAGCACAAATAACACACCTTTTGCCTGTCGCCCCCGCGTTTTTCCGTCGGAATTTGCGCAGCCTTTAACCTGCGCTTCAAATTGACTGCGAGTTTCTCTGCCTTCCTCGTACAGCCAGTCAGCCGACCGACAAATTTAACTGCATCCGGAATATCAAGCACCGTACCGGCTTTTACGACTGTCACTTTTATCCCCTCCCTTTCCAGCCGACCGACAATTCCTGAATGCAGGTGAAAGTCGGCAGCCAGCACAAGGTCCGGGCAAAGAGACTTTATTTTCCTGGCGTCGGGAGTGGAAAATCCGCCTATCCTGTTTATTTTCAGAGCCTGTTTTGGATAGTCACAGCAGGTTGTAATACCGACTAGATTCCTGCCTGCACCTACAGCAAACAGCGTCTCTGTAATTGACGGTGCAAGTGAAACAATTCTCTGCATTTTTTCTCCCCGCTCCTCTTGAATTCCCCGGGACAGGCCCCGGGGAACCGGCGTATGCCGACTAGAATGTCATCTTTACGCCACCGTATCCGGAAAGACCGGGCGTACCATACCCTTTGACTTCCTCGTATTCTTCATCAAGCAGGTTATCCACCCTGGCAAAGACCTGCACATTCTTGCTTACATCATATGAGGCAACCATGTTGACCAGGGTATAACTGTCCAGGTCAATTGTTTCAAATGTGACAGGATCGAGGTCTTTTCTTTCACCAACACACAACACATTAACACCTATACTGGCCTTTTCTGTCACCTGGCATGTTATATCAAACCCATACTTGTTCTTCGGCCTTCTCAGCAGCTCTTCCCCGGTGATCTTATTTTCCGTATCCGTATATGTGTAATTTGCCAAAAGAACAATGTCACACGGCAGATTTACAGATGCAAACAGCTCAACGCCTTTAGCCTCCGCTTCAGAAACATTTCCATATTTGTTTTCGACAAAGTTGAATTCAATAAGATCACGAAAATCGTTCTTGAAATAGGAAATCCCCACTTTTGCATCCTCACCCAGAATATTCTGTTCAATTCCGGCATCCCAACCCACGCTCTTCTCTGGATCCAGACTCTCATCGCCGTACGACGAATAAAGCTGGAACAGGGACGGTGCCTTAAAGGCGCTGCCGTACGTAGCCTTTATCTTGGTCCCGGTCGCCTCGAACAAATAGGCAGAACCTGCCCGGTATGTTACCTCGGATCCAGCAATACTGTGCTCGTCCACTCTTAAACCCAGCGTGGAAAACCATCTATCCCAGAGGTTGATATCATCCTGGACATAAGCGCTGTTGATGCGTGCTGTCTGTTTGCTGAAGATATCAGTATACGGTCCGAACATGCCTTCAGAATAGTAATCTGACTTGCCGGATTCTTCCTTGGTTTCAACTCCCAGGACAAGCGTGTTGATTTCGTTAAATCGCAGGTTGTGCTGCCAGTCAATATCCAGATTGTAACTGTCATAGGAACTGCGCATATATTCGAAGGTAGTTGCATCAGGGTCATTACGATATGTCCTGTCATGCTGTGCAAACGAGACGCCAAGCTTCTGTTCCCAGAAACCATCCATGAGTATCAGCCTTGGTGACAATTTCAGAAAGAGCTGCTCATAATCGGCCTCAAAATTCGGATCATCACCGCCCGGGCCCCCATAATTATCCAGTGCATTCCAGGAATCAATATAGGAAGCCGTAATGCCAAGATCGAAAACCTCGCTCGGCGTCAGCCCGAACCGTAACGATGCCGATGTATTCCTGTACCCGTCCTTCTCAGTATTGCCATAAGCCTTGCCTGCAGAAGAGATGCCATCGGTATCCAACCTTCCCACACCAACCGAATAATTCATCAGGCTGTTTCCCCCGGATGCCTTTATGGTTTCCTCAAACGTACCATAGGAGCCACCCTTGGCCGACAAATCCACGGACAAAGGTCCCTCTCCTTTTTTTGTGATCACATTCACAACGCCGCCCATGGCATCGGATCCATAGATAGGGCCCTGCGGTCCCCTTAGAATCTCTATGCGTTCAATGTTGTTCAGCAGAAGATGATCCAGCGTGTACGAATTCCCGATTGATACAGGATCATTCATCCTGGCACCATCGATGGTGAAAAGAGTATGCCCGGAAGCCGCACCCCTGATGTGCACGGACGTCTCGGCACCAGCCGAACCAGACCGCGATATATAAACACCGGGAAGATCCCTCACAACATCGCTTAGTGTATTTCCATTACCCTTCTCTATCCTATCCGCTCCCAGCACAGATACGGAACTTGACACTTGCCGGGACGCTGTCTCCACGCGCGTGGCAGTAACAACAATTTCAACATTGGTTTCGCCCTGCGCGCCGTGGAGCATCACATCAGCATCCAGGAAACACGCAACCGCTGCCAGCAAACCGACTGTACTACTTTTCTTCATAATCTTATTCCTCCAGGCAAAATAAAAACCTCAAACTTTTTTACAGTCTGAGGTTCACCCATTTTCAACCTGCAACCTGTTCCCGCCCTTCTTTTCCTTCGAAGAGTTCTGGCGGACATATACAGGCAGGTCTTCTGACTTCCGGATCTTTCTACTCACCGCGCCTTCCCGTTCATTTGAACAGTGGCATTTGCAGTTTTCGTTCCCGGTTACAGCGGCGGGTCCGTACCCATTATCGGGATTTCCCTTTTGGCTCGCGGGACTTTTGTCCCGGAACAACCTGTACATGCAGTTTAAACTGAATATTTTCTTAATTTTCCAAATCGGCTATACAAACTCCTTTTGCTGAAGATTCCGACAACAAACAAAAAAGCCTCCACATCCCCAGCAAGGAATATGAAGGCTATATCTAAACAATACTTGTTTCCCCTTGCCGCGAAGGAATAGACAACATTGTCATTACCATTTGTTGTCACTCACATGAAAAGAAACGTCTTCTGACTTCCGGCTTCAAGCATTTCCTCACCTTCCCATCAACCACACGGTTGACAGTGGCATTCGAAGAACTGCATCCGGTTACAGCGGCGCGACCGTGCCTGATTCTCACAGGCTTCCGTACTCTGTTCACTACTATTTCAAAGAACTGTTTGAAGGATTACACCTCCCAACAGTTTGCGTCAACAGAAATTCATGAAATATTTTTCCAGGGAATAATAATCGTAATAAGAGCGTTAAGAAGATAATATTATGAGTGAAATTCTTATAGAGAAGCAAACATGAATGACAGTGACACAAGAAAACGGCTGACTGATGACCCGAGAGTCCCCTTGGCCGCAGAGCGCACCCTTCTGGCCTGGATTAGGACGGGTCTGGCGCTCATGGGTTTTGGTTTTGTCGTAGCCAGGTTCGGATTATTTCTTCAGGAGATGGCAGGCATCGAAAAACACATCCCTCAAACGCATGGATTCTCCGTTAAACTCGGAGTAGTGTTGATTCTGCTGGGCGTCATTGTAAATCTTGCTTCGGCCTGGAAATACAGAAACTATTTAAAAAGGCTCAAAAACGGAGAAATTCCAATTCCAGAACCTCTCCTTGGAATATCTCTTGCCTTCCTGTTGGGGATTATTGGAATTGCCGCTACCGTCTACCTTTTATTTTTGTAAGATCGTTACCAGTCCGTATCACTTCAATCCGGCCTTCCTCGGCAACATTTCTTCCGGGCAGAAATGCGTGAAAGCCGACTGGATAAGATTCAACCCGACAAACGCTGTGAAGAACAGCCTGTAGTGATATACCCACACACCCGGCGCTAGACTGATCACGAGACACCATTCTCAACTGTCATGACACACCACTGTTTCTCTTAAACCACCATCTCCACAGGCAGCACAAAGGCCTTCATGCCCTCATCCGGATACAGCTGTGTTGCACAATGTTTGAGTGCGGCAACAAGTACCTTCTCCTTGTCTTCGGGTACAACCGTAAAAATCAGAGACGATTTGTCCGGGAAAACATGTGTACCAAGTTTCTTACCCGTCTTCCCCTCGCCTATAATTTCAGGTATCTCGGAAAAGGCGTTTACTCCCTGTTTCTCAATAAGTTTGGCAATTTCTCCCTGGCGTGCCTTTGGACATATGATCATAAGCATTTTCATGAAATACTCCTTTCTCATGCTCCTGTTAATTCGAGTTTCTTATTCTCATAGATCATGTTGTATACAACGGGTATAACCAACAACGTGAACGCCGTTGATACAAATAAGCCGAATATCAGCGACCAGGCCAGTCCGCTGAATATTGGATCAAGCGTGATCGGCCAGGCCCCGAGCATCGCCGCACCGGCTGTCAGGAAGATCGGCCGGAATCTAACTGCGCCCGATTCCAGGATCGCCCGCCTTAGCGGCACACCACGCTCGACCGAGTTCTGGATAAAATCTATAAGAATGATTCCATTCCTTACCACAACACCGGCAAGGGCAATCATTCCTATCATCGCGGTAGCAGTAAAGAATACCGGATTGTCATAGCCGCCTACCGGTCTGTTCACCAGCACATTCAATATCCAGAAGCCCGGCATGATACCGATCATTGTAAGCGGAATCGACAGCATGATTATAACCGGCAATATGTACGAAACAGTCTGGTAAACCAGCAGCACGTAAATGCCGATCAATGCCGCGGCAAACGCGATACCGAGATCACGAAATACATCCACCGTGATTTTCCATTCACCCTCTCCGCGCCAGTCTATGTGAATCCCCTCAGGCAATGGATTCTTTTTGAACCATTTCTGAAGCCCCAGAACTGCATATGCCGGGCCGCGTCCCGCGGTATCCGCCGTTACATACACAACCCGTTCCTGGTTCTTATGGAATATGGTCTTGTCGGTGACCCGCTCTTCGAACGTCCCAAGCTCCCCTATCTGTACCGGGTTCCCCATCCTGCCCTTTACGGCAATCGTCTTCAATAACGCGGCATCCGAGCGCTTTTCCCTCGGCAACCGTATTATTATCGGCAGTTCGTTCTGCTCGGTCGAAATATGAACAACACCAGCCTGCATGCCGCCCAGAGCCACGCGCATTGTCTGAACTATATCCTCGTTCGATATCCCGTTCAGGCCGGCCTTTTCCTTGTCAACTTTGAAGAACAGCCGGACCTGATTCTCTTCCACCATATCATCAACATCGACCACCCCTTTTTCTTTTGCCATGCCTTCCTTGACCAATTTTGCAGCAGCCATCAGTTCGTCGTACTTGTGATATGGTTGACCATATATCTCGGCAACCAAGGTTGAAAGTACCGGCGGACCTGGAGGCACTTCGACTATCTTGACTTTCGCCCCATTACGTTCAGCAATTGACTCAACATCTTTCCTGATCCGGAGCGCAATTGCATGACTGGCCATCTTACGTTGCTTTCTCGGAAGCAGGTTCACCTTTATATCCGCTACGTTGGG
>Ga0156394_1245_pt1 | contig 32898 bp, 32 predicted proteins | sample RifOxyA3_FD_108038 | JGI IMG/M metagenome (GOLD analysis project Ga0156394, IMG submission 108038) | Lentisphaerae bacterium RIFOXYA12_FULL_48_11 | reverse complement strand
CGCCCTATAAAGTAACGGAACTGGTCGAATTCCGCTACTACTGGGAGGCTTTCTTCCATATCATCTGTTTATGATTATCGCATAGAAACACAAAAGGTGTCACCCTGGACAAAAAACCGACATACTACGTAGCCTTAACTAAGTAGTTAAATCGATTTTACTTTTGAGTGACAATTGAAAACTCACTTCTGGCATAATACAGGGAAACACAAACAGAAGGAGCATTATGCAAGCAGTCCGAATAATCATTCTTTGCTTAACATGCACCCTTCCCATACTATGCCGTTCTGAAATCATTACAGATAATTCAGGCAGCGTTTATGACAATGCTCAAGTGATAAATGTAAATCCAACTCATCTTTTCATTATCTACACGCGAGATTCAAAAACAGCAGGTGCCGGTATTCGTTTGCAGGATTTGCCCGAACATCTTAAAAAACGTTTCAATTACTGCCCTCAAAAAGCACAAGAACATAGGGAAGCAATGTCACAACAGACTATCGAATCAGAAAAACATCGCTCTGTAATCACGCCTTACAGCACCACGCCTGCTTCTTACCAATCTCCAATAGGGTCATATAGTCAACCCATAGGATCTTACCAGACAGAAATAGGCTCTTACAGTGTTACGCCAGCCTCTTACCAACCCAAAATTGCACCATATAGCCAGCCCGTAGTTTCTTATCAGTCCCCAATCGCTTCATACAGTCAACCTATAGCGTCGTATCAATCTGCAATTGTGTCCTATAGTCAAACCCCTGCCTCTTACCAACCCGCAATAGGTTCATATAGCATTACTCCAGCCTCTTATCAGCCAGCCATAGGTTCATACAGCCAAACGCCAGGTTCTTATCAGCCCTCAATAGGTTCGTATAGCGTGGTTCCAGCATCTTACCAACCTTCGATTACCCCATCACCTGCTCCATACAAGGCAATTACTCATAAGTCCAGTGTCTTTGGAAAAACAAAGACGGAGATCAAGGATCAACACGGGCGAACAACAAGGAAAGATACAACAAGCAAGCCCGTTTTTTTTGGAAAAACCGAAACAATCATCAAAGACAAATACGAACAGGATATTTGCAGAACAGTAACTGGTAAACCGAACATATTTGGAAGAGCTGAACCCCGGATTAAGCATAGATAACAAGCTTTAGATTATCACCTACCTGGAACGGCATTTAAACTGTCGATATTAAAAACTATTTAGTCCAGAACTCTTTTTGCCATATCCAGACTGTTATTTCAGTGGTGTTGTTGGTCTTTACACTACTTGGCTGTTCTGTCTGCATTTTTCTATCAGGTGCATTCAAATACATATCGTTATCGTTTACTGGATATCCACTTTGAGGATGAGAAAGCCAACCTACCGAACATGCAGAACAACCAGTAAAAAACAGGCAACATAGAACGGCAATGTAAGCATATTTCATTTCAAGCATTTTACCCCGCCCTCTAACCAAACTCAAGTGCCGTTAGAATGCCCGAAGAGAATTGCTATTAACTTGCCCGTATAACGGTAGGGTTACACCTTATAGCCAGAACTTGTCCCGTTACATAGTGTGCCTCCATGTAAAAACAACACTTTAACAATCCATAACATTGCCATGGGATGATTACTGCATTGAAATATTATCAAAAAGGAGATGATAAATGATTAAGTACATAGCACAAAAACTGATATGTCTGATTCCAAGCGGACTAAGAGTGACAAATTCCGCATTGATTACAAAAACAGCCAACGCCAGCGATTCACATGTTACTATCGAGTGTAAGGGCAGCGTATACTCAGCCCACAAAATACTTGAACTGCTATCAATTGGTATGGAACATGGTGATCCTGTTGCAATCTCCGCCTGTGGAAAAGATGCTGAAGTGACAGTTGGCAACATTGGCAGGCTGTTGAAGGAAGATGTCTTATAACCTCGTAACCAATTCCAAATTCCCCTTCGTGGTTCTGAGGTTGTCGTAAGATGCTGTAGCGGAAGATGCTGTCGTCTGGCGTAGTTGGTTTTTATAAATACCTTCTCATTTATCGTCCGGGCTATCATCCGGTCCCTCAAAAACCCTAATAATCCTCTAAATCACCATTTTTGGGAGGGTTGTTGTCCAGATTTGGTAGGATTGTTAGAAGTGTTTTTTCGAAAAGGCTCGGCCCGAATGGGTCTTGAGATAACGTTCGAAATCCAATGCCTTTTGCCTGTCATCAAAAGCGAAATATGTCATCAGGTGCCATGGCAGATATTTGGACGTATGAGGACAATGCCCGGCATTATGAGATTCTAAACGCTCTTTGAGATCATCCGTAAATCCAGTGTAATGCCTGTCAGGATGCTCTTCACTTTTAAGGATATAGACATAGTGTAATTGTTGTTTCATTGAGATATTTTGGCAACTCAAAACAGTTGATGCAATAATCAAAACGCCCGGCTTCGCCCCTGTTTGCCCCATTGCTACGCCGTGGCAGTCTTCATTTCTCGCTTTGTAGAGAGCGTGCCCAGGCGTAGTTTCGAGCATAGCGAGAAACGAAGACTGGTGCGCCCGGCGGGGATTGAACCCACAACCTTCAGCTTCGGAGGCTGACGCTCTATCCAATTGAGCTACGAGCGCGTAAATTCGAAAATACAATATATTACCTTGAAGAAAAAATCTACACATTAACCAGAAAAGAACAGTTAGACATGACTACAGGTTACACGATTCTGGATATCGTGGTTATCCTGTTAATATTCCCTAAATTGCCAAAACCAAGTATTGAGATCTTACCTACATCATAATATCAAACTTAACCTCAACGGACACATTCCAGATATTTCCACAATTTCTTAACGAATACTTTACAACCCATAAATTGAATCCTGGAAATATTTTTTTATAATTCTCTCTGAACTGAAATTAAGGAAGGCTGGGCTGTTCGTCATAAGCAGGAATAACTGGATGCAAACACTCAACGCCCTATGGGATAACGGAGAGTACTGCATTTACCTGATATACGGCAGATTGGCTTTCCTTTTTTATTCCCCTGCTATTTGATCTCTTTCTCCACAATGCTGTATACAGTATTCTTCAACCGCTCTAATCATGTAAATAAGGATTTACTATTCATCCCGACATCAGGTACGCTCCACCCGATTTCTGGAGAAACTACCTTCATGGAAACTGAAATAACAAACAAACCAGTACGCCGGGGAATGCGCCTGTTTTTCGGCACATTCATTTTTATCCTGTGCTTTATCTTGCTGATACTTGCAGAAATAACTGCGGGACGGGTTTATCGTAAATTCCCCGCAAACGGCAGAAGAGCAGTGGCCAGCATGATAGACGAAGAAAGAGTGGTACAATCCGGTTATTATTCACAACATCCTTACCTCTATTATACACACAGATCAGGTTACGAAGCTTTGAGTAACGTCCAGTTCAATTCTCTGGGCCACAGAAATGATGAAGTGCCATCCGCACCTGAACCCGGAGTTCTGCGTATCCTATGCATCGGAGGTTCAACAACGGTCTCCTTCCCTTATGTATCTGACCCCAGGGAAACTTGGCCAATCAAATTGGAAGAACTTATTGAAAAGGAAACAGGCATCAAAGTCGATGTAATCAACGCCGGACTGAACGGTGGTAACAGCGCAGATCTTCTGGCCCATTACATATTCCGCAACCGCTACCTTAAATCACACATAGTGATTCTTCATACCGGCGGAAACGACGCCACAGCACTGCTCTTCCCGAACTACCATCCGGAATACACACATTATACAAAGGGATGGAGAAATACGGCCCTTGTACCACGCCCGCTAGAAACAGCCTGGCTGCGATTCAACTTGGTCAAATGCGTATACGCCTGGTGGCTGCAAGACATCGACCTGAACGCCCAGATTGGAAGGCTTGGAATCGAGAAATTGAAACCTGCGGATTGCTTAAAGAACACCCAGAAGAACGAACCTGAAGGCTTCCGCCGCAACCTCGACCTGCTTGTTCGTACAATAATCCAGGATGGTGCCCAACCGGTCCTCTTCCCATTTGTCTGGGCACCGGAAGATGTTTTCAGGAAAATGAGAGAGTATGGTCCATATTACGATCCGATGGTCCTGGCGTTCAAAAAGAATCTTTCGGTAATTGAAGAAATAGCAGCAAAACACAACGTGATAAACGCAAAGTTATCTGCAGAAGCCATTCCTGGCTCCCACTTTTTTGATTTCTGTCATGTAAACGAGAAGGGCGAGGCCATAAAGGCAGCTCATATGCTTCAATATCTCAAGCCCATTATCCAAAAACTGGTTGATAACGAAAAACTCGCTCAACTCAAACCTAAAACATAGCTGTAAATCCAATGCTGCAATCCGCTGAATACTGGATTAGAAAACTGGTACTGAAATCACATCCTGAGGGCGGCTATTATCGAGAAACATATCGTTCTGATGAACAAATAAACTCCCGGTTACCGAAACGATTTACCGGTAAAAGATCATTTTCCACGGCGATTTATTTTCTCCTCAAAGGAAAGCACGCTTCCACGTTTCACAGGATCAAATCGGATGAAGTATGGCATTTCTACGCCGGAAGCGGTCTATATATACATATCATAAACCCGACAGGAAAATATTCAGAAATCAATCTTGGCCCCTACCCCGACAAGGGGCAGGTTTTCCAGTGTGTGATAAAAAGAAATCACTGGTTTGGCGCGACTGTTAAAGATGAAAAAGGATTCACCCTTGTCGGTTGTACGGTTTCGCCTGGTTTCGATTTCGCCGATTTTGAGCTGGCAGACAGGAATAAATTGCTCCGCCTGTGCCCACGCGAAAAATCAATCATTGAGAAACTGACTCATCCCAAAATACGCGATTAAGAGCCTTCCATGAGAAGGCTCTTAACATAACGCGGCAAATTACAGCAAAAGGATAAAGAAATATCCGCAGATTCCGTCGATTACGCAGACTGCAGGAGATGATATATTATCTGCCGCGGAAGACTGACTCCCAGTTCTTAAAGACCGGCTCCAATCCCCGCCTTCTCATGGCAGAACAGAACGTCTTTGCATCCCGCGTATCATTGACATCAAACTGCCCCTTCTCCAAGTTACCTGCAGACCGAGCTGTAACTTCCTTGCGAAGACCGGCATGCCCCGGCGTAGCATCCTTGCGAAGACGGGCCTCGTGATAATATCCGCCAACCGTAGTCCTGCTGGCAGCACTCATCCTTGAAACACCGATTCCGGCAATCCCATCACGGAACTCAGCCCGCTCACGGGTTGAAAGAACAAGAGGCATGTCAGGAAAGCAGATGCGAAACGCAAATATGAACTGGGCCAGCAGCCTGTCGTCAACTTCATACCCGGGTTTGAAATCACCGTACTGGGCACAGATCCTCGGAAAAGAAACAAGCACACCTGCCTTCCAGAACTTCTTTCTCAACTGCACTACATGCTGGAAAAGACAGATCGCATCCGATCTCGGATCATGCAGCCCAAGCAGCACTCCGATTCCGACATTCCGCATGCCGGCCTGTAATGCACGGGCTGGCGCCTCAAGCCGGAAATCATAATTGCGCTTCTCACCCCAGCGATGCAATTTTGAATAAAGTTTCCGGTCATATGTCTCCTGGTAAATGGTAATCCCCGTGCAACCGGCCCCGGCAAGCTTTTCATATTCTTCAGATGTCATCGCAAACGCTTCCACGGTAACATTATGGAACACTTCCGCAGCTGTTTTCACACTCTTAACAAGGTAATTAAAATCCGCCGCAGGAGTCCTTTCACCGGTGAGCAGGAGAACGTCTTCAAATCCTTTCCGCTTCAGAGCTGAAATCTCAGCCTTTAACTCTTCCGTACCCAGTTTCCGGCGCGGCTGTCTGCGATCAGATGAAAAACCGCAGTAGACACAACCGCCGCTGCAGAAATTGGAAAGATACAATGGAACGTAAAGTGAAATGGTACGACCGAAATGTTTCCTTGTAAGAACCTGCGCACGTTGTGCAAGCTGTTCAACGAGATTAGCGGCAGCGGGAGAAACCAATGCCGCAAATTCTTTTATGCCCGGCGACACAGTCGAAAGTGCAGCCTTCACGCGGGTCTCATCCGCATTGTTGCTCAGCTGAAGCCACTTATCCGGCCCAAGCCATTCTGGATTATTTTTTTTCATTATCGGATCACGAAGGTAATGGTGTGCTATTTTTTCTTTGTTTCCCTGGTGGTGTGACCCCTGTTATTTCTTTCCTGCCAGGAATGACGTCAATGGACTGGACGCCACGGCAACATCGCTTTTCTCCATCAGGCCTGCGAGTCGCGCCTTACGTCCGGCACGCACAGCCAGCGCAAATGCAGCAGCCATTTCCGCCGGTTTCTCCGCCGCAGCAAGGGCGCTGTTGATAAGCACAGCATCGCATCCTATTTCCATCGCTGCCGCAGCTTCCGATGGCGAACGCAGCCCGGCATCGACAATCACAGGAACATTGCTGTTTTCTATGATGAGTCTCAGCATCTCGCGCGTTGCCAGCCCGTGCCCGCTTCCGATTGCAGAACCCAGCGGCATAACCGCCGCACAACCAATATCTTCAAGCCGTTTCGCCAACACAGGATCAGCCGGCATGTAAGGAAGCACTATAAATCCTTCTTTAACCAGAATTTTTGCAGCCCCATAGGTTTCAATAGGGTCCGGCATTAAGTGATGCGGGTTAGGATGGATCTCCAGCTTCACAAATTGACTGCCCGAAAGTTCCCGCCCCAACATTGCAGCTCGAACAGCTTCCTTTGCGTTAATTGCACCTGACGTATTGGGAATAAGCTTGATACTTTTCAGTTTCAAAAGCGGTCCCAAAAGATCATCGGACTTCTGTTCACGATTGAACCTGCGGAGCGCAACAGTCACAAGCTGTGTTCCCGCTGCCTTGACGGCACTGAGCATTGTGGCAACATCAGAAAATTTGCCCGTACCCACGAGCAGACGTGATTTAAATTCGAACTTCCCCAACTTTATTACATCTTTCATGCGGGCTATAATAGACGGTTGGGGATGCGAGTAAACAATTAATTCACCACCAATGCAGGACATGGCTCCAAGCTCACCCTCCACCGGCAAAGGTGAGAATTTCAACCTTGTCGCCCTGCTTGAGTTTGGCAGAAGAATATTTTTTACGGCTAACGACCTTGTCGTTGACCATCACAGCCACACGCTCGCAGTCAATTCGCATTGACTGGAGTAAAGCCTTCGTCGTGGCTTTTCCGCTGTATTTATGCGCCTTTCCGTTGACTATAAGAATCATCATAAAAACAGTATCCAGAAGTCAATATGCAGAATTCAACAATGTAACCACGGATGGAACGGATATCACTGATCCCTGACAATCTGTCTGTTCAGTTTTCTATAAAATCCGTGCCATCAGTGTAATCCGTAGTTAAAGTTTTATTTATTTACTTGCCGCCAGCGCCTGGTCAAAATCGACCTTGATATCTTCGATATTCTCAAGCCCAACCGCCACCCTGATGAATTCAGGCGTCACACCGGAAGCCAATTGCGCTTCCACGCTCATCTGCGAATGACTTGTCGAAGCCGGATGCAGAACAAGCGTCTTCGCGTCACCCACATTTGCCAGATGACTGGCAAGTTTGACCGAGTTAATGAATTTCTCACCAGCCTTGCTGCCGCCTTTTATACCGAACCCGAACACGGCTCCGAATCCACCTTTAAGATATTTTTCGGCATTCTTGTAATACTTATGATCCGGCAGTCCGGTATAATTCACCCACTCCACACCCTTGTGGTTCTTCAGCCATGTAGCCAACTCGAGCGCATTGGCGCTTTGCTGTCTGATTCGCAGAGGAAGCGTCTCCAGTCCCTGCAGGAACATGAATGCATTAAACGGACTGGCGCATACTCCTATATTCCTCATACCATCAACGCGCGCCTTGATGATGTAGGCAACATTTCCCATGCCGGGTACATTTTTCAATGCATCCCAGAACACTATGCCATGATAACTCTGGTCCGGCGTGGTGAAACCCGGGAAACGGCCTTTTGACCAATCGAATTTGCCGCTGTCAACAATCACACCGCCTATGGAGGTACCATGTCCGCCGATCCATTTCGTGCATGAGTGGACAACAATATCAACACCATGATCGATCGGCCTGCACAGTACCGGCGCAAAAGTATTGTCCACTATCAGGGGTAATCCAGCAGCGTGTGCTTCTTTTGCCAGGCCGGCAATGTCCACAATATCTCCCTTCGGGTTCCCTACCGTTTCGAGATAAACCACTTTTGTATTGGGTTTTACAGCTTTTCTCACCTTCTCCGGCGTAATGTCGTCAATAAATGTTACATCTATACCGAACTTTGGGAATGTATAACGAAACAGTGTGTCGGTCCCGCCGTAAAGCGAAGCCGAACTTATGATGTGGTCGCCTGTCCCTGCTATATTATGGATAGCAAGGAAGATTGCAGCCATTCCACTGGACGTAAGCAATGCACCCGTACCACCTTCCAGTGCGGCTATACGCTTCTCGACAACGTCGGTTGTAGGGTTCATAAGTCGCGTGTAGATATTGCCAAATTCCTTAAGGGCAAAAAGATTGGCGGCGTGTTCAGCGCTTTTGAACACGTAACTTGTTGTCTGATATATTGGAACAGCCCTGGCACCGGTTACCGGATCCGGCTCCTGCCCCGCATGTAATGCCAGCGTTTCCGGATTATTTGTTTTAATTTTCATTATCTCATTCCTTTCTTAAGATTCTTTTCGATCAATACTCTTCAGGTAGGGCGGGGCCGCCGGACCCGCCTCTTATTCAGAACGGCGCGCCCGGCGGTCGAGCCCAACCGGCTGATTCATATGTCAAATGTCCACGCTTTTGGAGGACGTAATTTCCGTCCTTCTTCCGCAAGCGTACCGATTGTGTATTCCGAAAATATATTCACCAATGCGGTATTAGCCTTTTCCCAGACCGTCCGTGTCGGACAGGAATTCACTCTGCCGCACTTATCGTTTGTACACGGCGCAATTGCTATCGGTCCATCTACAGCGCTTACCACATCAGCCACCGTCATTTTGTATGGATCACGTGCAAGAACAAAACCACCTTTGGTACCGCGATGACTCCTCACCAAGCCACTGGTTTTTAGCTTAATCAATATCTGTTCAACGTAGTCACCGGAAATTTCTTCGGCTTCTGCAATCTCCTGCTTGCGTGCCGGATGTTTTTCGTTACGCATTGCCAGGTAAACTGCAATCCGTGCTGCATATCTGACTTTTGTTGATAACTTAATCATTTTAACTTTTTTTTCAAATACATGATTGACTTGATCATGTTGGTCGTATATTGTTATAAGTACAAAATGAATGCAACAAGAAAAACAAAAATACTTTCCGGATACAAAAACAGATATGCCCGGCAGATTTCCATGCCTGCTATCGGGTTAAAAGGACAAAAAAAAATGAGGACAGCCAGTATCCTTATAATTGGTGCTGGCGGATTGGGATCCCCGGCAGCCTTTTACCTTGCATCCGCTGGAATCGGTACTATCGGGCTGGTTGACAACGATCTGGTTGAATTAAGCAACCTGCAGCGACAAATTCTACACACTACTGCCGACCTGAGCCGACAGAAAACTATTTCAGCTGCCGAAAAACTTCACGCGCTGAATCCGGATATTACTATAAGAAAGCACAACCAGCGATTCAGCCCGCTAAATGCAATTCAACTTGTTAAGCAGTATGACTTCGTAATCGATGCAACCGATAACTTCCAGTCAAAATTTTTGATAGCCGATATTTGCCACGAAACACGAATCCCCTACAACCACGGAGGCGTCCTGGAATTTCTAGGACAAACCATGACCGTAATTCCAGGAAAAACCGCCTGCTATCGCTGTATCTTCCAACAGCCGCCGGAAGAACATGAAAATGCAATACCACGTGGACCGCTTGGCACCGTCCCAGGGGTGATAGGAACCATCCAGGCAATGGAAGCCATAAAATACGTTTTGAATATTGGAAATTTATTAACCAATCGGCTTCTTGTTTACGAATCACTCTCGACCTCATTCCGTGATGTAAAACTGACGAGAAACAGATACTGCCCTGTCTGTGGCAGAAAATGACATGAAAGCCTTGAACAAGATAATGGCCATAGGTGCTTACCCTGGAACAGAAGTAACTATTCTGCAGAAATATCCTGTCACAGTTTTACAGATAGGCAAGAGTCAGTTTGCAATAGACGAAAAGATCGCCGAACGAATTCATGTAAGGCGATGAAGTTACAAGGAAAGGAATTACAAAATGAAATATTTTAAAGACAATTCATTATCGATCGGCAGAACGCCTCTGGTTAAACTGAACAAAATCGTTGACGCCGGCAAGGCGCTGGTATTGGCAAAGATCGAGGGCCGCAACCCCGGTTACTCAATAAAATGCAGGATTGGTGCCGCCATGGTATGGGATGCTGAAGAACGTGGAATCCTGAAACCTGGCATGGAAATAATCGAACCGACCAGCGGAAATACCGGTATAGCTCTTGCTTATGTGGGCGCAAGCCGTGGCTACAAGGTTACCTTGACCATGCCGGAAACAATGAGCATTGAACGCCGCAAGGTGCTTAAAGCTTTCGGAGCAAATCTTGTACTGACAGAAGGGGCGAAAGGCATGTCCGGCGCAATAAAGAAAGCCGAGGAGATGCTTGCTGAATCCAACGGAAAGTTATTCATGCCACAGCAATTCAAGAATCCAGCGAACCCGGCAATCCACGAAAAAACAACCGGTCCGGAAATCTGGGAAGATACCGACGGCAAGGTTGATGTCCTTATTGCAGGCGTTGGTACCGGAGGCACAATTACAGGAATATCACGTTACCTGAAGAAAACACGCGGCGGGAAAATCATCACCGTGGCAGTGGAACCAGAAAAGAGCCCCGTAATTTCCCAGAAACTGGCAGGCCTGGAACTAAAACCTTCTCCTCATATGATCCAGGGAATCGGCGCCGGTTTTATTCCCGAAGTTCTCGACCTTTCCCTGATTGATCGCGTTGAGAAAATCAGCAACGAAGAAGCGCTTGATTTCGGACGACGCCTTGCCACCGAAGAAGGCATAATCTCCGGCATTTCCTGCGGTGCAGCAGTCGCTGCTGCAGCACGTCTCGTCAAAGAGCCGGAATTCATGGGAAAAACAATTGTTGTTATCCTGCCCGACTCAGGAGAACGTTATCTGTCGACCGCACTGTACGAAATATAATCAACTCGACAGAATATAAGCACAGTAATTCCGAAAAGCGACCACCCAGTGATAAATGAAGATCTGCGGAATCCAGAGGCTTGTCCGGCGAAGCCGTGGCGAAGACGGACAAACAAGAACGCTTGTCACGCTGCCTCAACAAAAAGACCGGCAGCACGATATTCATTCAACTTATTACGCAGCGTTCTTACGCTGATACCCAGGATGTCAGCCGTAGCCTGACGGTTATTGCCGTTCATCTCCAGCGCACGCATGATGGTTCTTCGCTCAATCTCATCAAGCTTTAAGGTATCCGGCCTGAAAGTGTTCTGCTCCTGCTCACCGCCCTGCCTGATGTCGGCCCTTAAAATACCTGCCAGGCTTTCCACACCCAATACATCTTCCGTGCTCATAACGCTCAGTCTCTCAACAAGGTTCTGAAGTTCACGAACATTCCCCGGCCAGGAATATTCAGTCAACTTCTCAAGCGCTTCGCTCGTAAAACATGATTCTGTTTTCTTCCCGTTCTTCACGGGCCTTAACTGTTTAAGAAATGTGTTTGCGAGCAGCGGAATGTCCTCTCTTCGATCCCTTAGCGGAGGAATATGCAAAGGGAGAACATTCAACCTGTAGAAAAGGTCCTGCCGGAATTCACCGCATTCCACAATATCAGCCATGTTCCGGTTGGTTGTAGCCATCACCCTGCAGTCAACCTTGATAGTCCTGTTTCCGCCAACGCGTTCAAATTCCTGCTCCTGGAGCACTCTCAACAGCTTTGCCTGAAGCCCCATTTTCATTTCGCTTATTTCATCCAGCAGTATACTGCCACTGTTTGCCAGCTCAAACCGTCCCAGCCTTTTTGCAAAGGCATTCGTGAATGCACCTTTCTCGTGGCCGAAAAGCTCACTGTCCATGAGAGTATCCGGCACAGCTGCACAATTCATCCTGATAAAGGGATTATCCCTTCGATCACCAAGCGAATGAATAGCCAGCGCCACGAGCTCCTTACCCGTACCACTTTCTCCGGAAATAAGCACCGTTGACGAGGACTTTGCCACCTGCTTGATAGACATCATCAGCTTTTTCATCGGTTCGGACTGGCCAAGTATCTGACGGCCTCTGGGCAGTACCCAGCCAAGTTCTTCCTGCAAATAAGCGTTTTGCGCATGAAGGGAAACCAGCTCCCTGGCACGCTTGATGATCAGCTCAACCTGTTCAGGCGAGAAAGGCTTCATAAGAAAATCATATGCACCGATTTTCATAGCTTCCACGGCCTGTTCAACAGTACCAAATGCCGTTACCATGACGGTAAGCGTTGGAATATTACTTTCTTTCATGAACTTGAGAAGTTCCATGCCGCCCATTCCGGGCATTTTCAAGTCCACAAAAGCAAGATCGGCATCGCGCTCTTCCAGAACCTTCTTTGCTTCCAAACCATTTCCGACATGTATGACATTGATTCCGGCACGTTGCAGGGTTTCAACAATAAATTCCCGCATCAGGACATCATCATCAACTACCAGGGCTGTCTCTATACTTGTAATCATAATCAACTCCTCCTGTTAAGGAAGTAACACTTCAAAAACAGAGCCTTTACCCTGTTCGCTCGAAACCATGATTTCACCACCATGCACCGAGACTATTTTATGGCAAAGCGACAAACCCAACCCCGTGCCGCCTTCCTTTTTGGTAAAAAACGGATCGAATATCTTCTGCATGTCGCCTGAAGTTATCCCGCATCCATCATCTGTTACTGAAAGCACCGTGTTTCGCCCTTTCTTAAACGCCGACACCTCTACGCGACCACCTTTCTGACATGCCTCAACAGCATTGAGGCCAAGATTCAAAAGGACCTGTTTCAGCTGGCGAATATCACCCTTTGCCTGAAAGACAGGCTGTGCTCGCCTGACAAACACATTCACTTCGCTTCGCGCAGCACGCTCATTAAGAACATCTTCAACTCCATCCATTAACTTGTTTATGGAAAATTCTTCAAACTGGAGCGACATCGGCTTAGCGTATGTCAAAAGGTTGGTGATTACATAATTGAGGTTTTGGACACCTTCAACAATCTTACCTGCCAGCCTTCCCTGCTGTGGCTGATTCTCCAGGTCGCGCTTGAGAAGACGGGCAAAACCTTCGATCGTACCCAGCGGATTCCTGATTTCGTGAGCAACGCCGGCAGCCATCTCGCCAAGTGCAGCCATCCGCTTCTGGCAATTCATGCGTTCCTGAAGCGTCCTCAATTCCGTTACATCCCTTAAAACCTCAACCGCACCTATGATTACACCGTCGCCCGACTTAATTGGAGCCACGCCGGCCAGCACGCTGATTTTCTCACCGGCCGCATTAACAGAGGTACGCTCTTTACCTGCAGACGGCTTGCCGTACTTGATGACAGACTGCAAAATCTTCACATCACCCAGTCCGTTTGTGATCTGGTCATAATGTTTTCCATCAATATTCTCCTGAGGCATCCCCAGCAGGGCAGCCGCAGCAGGATTGCTCCGCTCTACAATGAAATCGTCATTAACGACAAGAACACCGTCTGTAAGGCTGTCAACAATACACTGCAGCCTGCTGGACATTCTCCTCAGCTCTTCTACCTTCTCCGACAAGGCCCGGTTCTTAACATTCAGCTGTTCATTTGTTATCGCCAGATCCTTCTTGATGTTATCATAGGAAGCCTGCAGTCGTTCACTCTGGGTTTTGAAAACCTCGAACGCTTCCCTGATACGGTTCAGCGATTCGACTTCGCCATCAGCAAATGTTTCTTCTGTGGCTTCTGTATTTTGTATTGCACAGACAGTCATAATATTTATCCCAAATTGTAGTAAGCTTTCATGCACCGCACCCCAGGCTGACGCTCTGGTTCAGGCTCGGGAGGCGGAACACAACACCTGACCTCACGTTCAAGAATCATCGCTTTTTCAATCAGTTCCGAAATCTCTGAGAACAGCGACTGGATGTATTGCCTGTCTTCTTCTCTGCTGACGCTGTCGGCCGGCTTTGCAGGCAGGCGCTTCATCTGCAAAAGCATCTGCGAGAGAATGCTATTTGCCCTGGTCAGCGAGTTCCGCCTGGCCATGGGAGTTCCACCTGCAATATCTTCATTTTCCCTGGCAGACTCATACAGCCGTACTATCTGCCTGCAGCTTTCCCTGCTTTTAACCATGACCGATATTATTTCATCACGATTCATTGGTTGACTTCTTTACATACTCAGAGACCTTCTCCACCTTTACCCCAACATCCAGCGCCATCCCTACAAATTCATCAACTGAATTAGTCTCCATTACTCCGGTCGCCTTCATGACATCATCACTGTTCTTTAGAAAGTCGGCAAACGCCACACTGCCATCTTTCTTCAAAATATTTTTCCCCATAACGAGACTGAAATAACGCAGGGGAATATATTTTGCATGAGGCCCGGACGAAGCCGACTTAAAGAATCTTTTCATTCCTTCCACATCATTCTGTTCCAGGAGCCTGTTGAAACATGTCATATACGCTTTAAGAATGAAATCACCCTGTCCTTCAGTCGAAACGTTCACCAGTTTTTCAAGCAGTGAATCAACTGATTCTGCAGATCGCTCACCGATATTGACCTCCAGAAGCATTTTCTCAAAGGCCACCAGCGCTGCGAGCTCGGGATTGATAACCTTCACATCAACCATTTCCATTCGCCTTTTGGCTTCCTTGAACTGTTTTCGCTCCATAGCCATACGGGCCCACCAGAATGCGGCTTCAGAAAGTATCGGTCCTTTCTCCAGGCTATTGCACAAGTCACGGAGCACCTTTTCCGCCTTTAAGGAATCATTCATTTTAATGAGGCACCGCGCATTCCCCAGCATTGCAACGGCAATTGGCGAGCTGTCACTCAAGGAAGTACTGCTCTGCGAGGACAGCTTCACGGTACCGAGCAGGGAAATCCTGTCGTACTGCGCCTGCGCCAGGGTAGTCAGTCCCATCTCTTCCAGTTTTTGCGCAGCACCCAGCAAAGCCTTCATGGCACGCGTATCATTTGAATCTCTTTTTGCCGCCACAATAGCCATGCTTATTATATCGGCGCTGTTTGTTGAGCTTTTTTCGTAGATTTCAGACAATCCGTACAAAGCGTCTGAGGCACGCCGTTCATAAGGATAACGGTTAATAAGCTTTACATACCATGCCTTGGCTGCATCGTAATCCTTCTTCAGCATGAATATCTCGGCCAACGCAAGCATTGAACTAACATCATATTTATCATTAACTTTGAGCGACAAAATCTTTTTGAAATGGCCTTCAGCCTTGTCATATTGCTTAAGCACAACAGCAATCTTACCCGCCTTCATAAGCAAGTCAGGCAATTGTTTCCGGGCAGCCGGGAGCGTAACGTATTTTTCAATCAACCCAAGCGCTTCCTTTAAATGCCCTTTTTCTTCTGCCTGGCCGACAACAAACAGCAACTCTCCTGAAGCAACCGAGTTCCACGGGAATCGTTTCAGGAAAATGAGCATCATTTCTTCTGCTTCGCTTGTCCGGCCTTCCCTCCTCGCTATATTGGTCAGCATTAACAGTGTTTCGTCCTGATGAACAGCCAGGGGCCTTTTGAAACATTCGGATAATCTCAGGCGTGCTTCTTCGAAAAGACCTTCGGTAAAATAAAGACGGGCAATACGAAAACGAGCCTCTTCGATGAGTTTCTGGACACCTGATCCTGAAAGCATATTGAAACTTGCGACCGTGTTCGTAAAAAGAGTGGCATGCAGACTTTCCCGGGATATACCGGGATAATCTTTCTTCCATTCGTTAAACCAGCTTTCGTTTAAAAAGATTTTCTCATTAGCCATTGCCGTACGCATGGCAAAATCATAAGTCCATCTCTGCTGTCCGGACATCAAGGGTTCAGCTTCCGCAAGAAGTTTCTTAACATCTTCCCACTTCCCTGCGTCAATTTGTGCATCAAGCTGGATCAACAGCAATTCAGCAGTAGACTCCGGATCACTGCAGAGTTTTTTTGCCTCTTCGGAGGCATTGACAATACCTTTCACGTCTTTCATAAGCGCAGCACTTCTTATCATTTCGCGAAAAGCCGTCAGGCGGGCTTGCTGTCGTTTTTCAATATCCAGGACAGCTTCAAGATACTGTTTTGCCATCATCGCGTTTGGCACAGGTTGTGTCCTGGCCTTGAGAAGTAACACCTGCCCCATGAGAAGACCTGCCTCCGCCTTGATTTCCGGAGTCAGTGCACTGTCAAGGGCGTTACGAAGGCTAACGACGGCCTGATCGTATTGCCCGATATGCATGAATTCTTCCGCAATTCTCATATGAGTTTTGGCATTTATGCTGGGCTCCTGCTCAACTTCATCGCGAACATCTTTCAGCTTGGGCCACAAAAGATTGACAGCAAATACCACACCTATCGCCAGAACAACCAGGCCCAGCGTGGCCAGCAGTGCCGGCAACGACTTTCTGGATATCAGCTTCTTTATTTTACCTGGCTCCAGCATTGTCACTCCTTACAGCAACATCCATAAGAGACATCCGCTCCGATGGCGAAGTTGTCTTGCGGCCAAGGTGCCGCAATTCATCCAAACCCGACAAGAGGTCTATCTGCCTGTCGACTTCAAGCTTCACAAAGTAATCCCGCATTTTCGGAGAAAGGCCGACAATGCACAGGCGGCCTCCACTCCCTCTTTTTTCCGCGGACATTTCCTGAAGACGTCTGATCGCAACATCATCAATACTCTCTGTCTTGTCCATGCAGAGGGCGATCCATGAAGACAATTCACTCTGACCACAGATATGAACAACCGTACTCTCTTCGATAACAGCAGGGCAGATAACAACCTCAAACCCACCTTCAGAAATATGTCCCTCTGTGTTTTCATTATCAGACTTTAGCCCCGTAAACTCCAAAACTGCATTTTTGAGCTCCTCCACATTGAGCGGCTTTTTCAACACCCTGCGAATTCCAAGCCGTGCCGCATCTATTTCACCAATTTTCTCAGTTTCTGCGGTCAGATAAACCAGCGGAACCTCGCTCCCTTTGGATCGCATTCGCTCAACGACATCCATGCTCACTCCATCCGGAAGCCGGTAATCCAAGACTATCAGATCAAAATCATCACACTTCCAGGCTTCCTCGGCATCAAAGCAATTCCCGGCCTCAATCACCAGACACCCCATTCCCTCAAGTGCTTTACGACCTGTCCAACGGACAAGACTCTCGTCTTCTACAAGCAAAACTTTTAGCTGCGATAAAACATCAGAAGTCATGTCGCTCACTCACTGTTATCCGCGGAATAATTAGAACCTCACCAGGGACCAGCTTATCGAGATTTGCAACATTCCCCTTATTAGCCTGACGAATTAAAGTGTGTTTTGTCGCATCTCCATAGATGCTTGGCTTGGCTGAAATAGACTCGCACGTATCCTTTTCTTCAATCTGGTAGTACTCGTACTTGCCCAGTCGAAGAATATCAAGGGCCTCTTTCAATGGCGCCTTTTCTTCTGTCAGATTCTTGATACAGACATTAAGGTCATTGGTTGTCGACACAAGGCAATCAATTTGAGCCTGCTGATTTGTTATCGTGCTTTGTGCCTCTCTTAATTCCATTTTCAGTTTTTCAATCAACTGATCCTTGAGCTCCAACTTTGTGCTGAGCGAATCATAAGCCATGGCCTTACGTTCCAGATCCTTCAACCTGCCGACACTGCGATTTACGGAGAATTCCTGTAATTTTGCCCTGGCTGCTGCCAATTCATCGGACATAACCTGCGCCTGTCCATCATCTTCTTTTTTCCTAACTGCATCCGTCAGTGCGGCAGCAGACGGTATTCTCGAAATTGTAACTTCCCTTGGTTGAACATTGGTTTTTGACTGAATATCGGCAGGCACTTTCTGTGGAGATAGAGGCTCAATCTTTATCTCATTTTTAGTGACCAGATTTGTGACAGGGACAACAACCGCCGGTTGCTCTGCCGGTGAAACAGCGGGAGCAGCAAGCCCAACTGTTGAAACTTTATTTGTCAGGTTATCCGGTAATATCTCTACCGGCGCGACTGGATTATCAGCCGCCATGCAGCTTTCTGCTATGCAGAAGCACACACACAAGGTCAAAACCAATCTATTCGAAAATATGCGTTTTTTCTCCACGGATTAATGTGTTAGCAGAGGACATGCCGCGCAGAAAAACAGGCCTTTTCCCCAAAATCATGGCCTTTTATGGAGAATGCCCAGAAAATGAGCTTTTGTTGCTAAAAACATCAGATGACAGGAAAACGCTACTTACCAGAATCATTCACCTTCTTGCAGATACTTCGGAAGGACATCCCTTAGACTGCCTTAAGGCATTACTCAAGGCCATATTCCTGAAGCTTCTTATACAACGTAGTCCTGTGGATTTTAAGAATATCTGCCGCCTTGTTCTTATTCCCTTCGGCGAAGGAAAGAACCGACTGTATCAGGTTCTTCTCGCTGTCTGCCAGACTCATAGGCTTAAATTCAGCGCTTACCCCTGCTGCAGAAGAAGAAATCTTTTTCTCACTCAAAGATTCGTGAATACCCAACTCTTCAAGATCAATCTCATCACCATTTGTCAGAATGACACCACGTTCAACCGCATTCCTGAGTTCACGCACATTGCCAGGCCAGGAATACTTCATCAAGGCTTCCATTGCCGTTTTTGTGAAACCCTTGATTGTCCGACCCATTTCCTTTGCCAGCCGCTCTCTGTAATAATCAGATATAGGCGCAATACTTGACTGGTGATCCCTGAGCGGAGGCAGAACAATAGGTACAACGGAAAGGCGGTAATAAAGATCCTCCCTGAACTTCCCTGCAGCAATCAGTTCCTTGAGGTTACGGCTCGTAGCAGCCACGATGCGGACATTCACATTTATTATCTTTCCTCCTCCGAGACGCCTGAATTCCTTATCCTCAATCACCTTCAACAGCTTGCTCTGTAGGTTGATCTCCATATCCCCTATTTCATCCAGAAACACGGTACCGCCGTCAGCAGCCTCCAAAAGGCCGGGCTTGTTATTCTTTGCATCGGTAAATGCACCCTTTTCATAACCGAACAATTCGCTTTCAATCAACTGTGCAGGCAGCGCAGAGCAATTGATATCAACAAACGGTTTATCCGCCCTTTTACTGAGGCGGTGAATAGTCTTCGCGAGCATCCCCTTCCCGGTGCCGCTTTCGCCCAGGAGTAAAACCGTGGTATCGGAAAAACCTGCAATTCTCTCGGCCTTCTCAAAAATCTTCTTCATGGTGTCAGTCCCGATCATCTTATCGAAGCACCAGACATCATTATGGGAAGAGATCGTCAGCTGGCTCAGCGAGGAAACTCGCCTGGTTAATTCCACCTTGCTGCCGGCATTCCTGATTATCTTCTGTAATTGCTCATTCTCGAATGGCTTTGAGAGGTAATCAAACGCGCCATGCTTGATGGCCTCAACGGCTGTACGAACATCCGCATAAGCGGTCATTATAACAAAATCCACAGCCGGATATTCCGCCTTCTGGGCGGAAAGAAATTCTATGCCATCGCCATCCGGCAGCCGCATATCCAGGAGAACGACATCAAAACTTCCACCCGAGAGGATCTTCCTGGCTTCAGTCAGGCAGTTACATGCCTCCACGCTGTGCCCCCATTCCTGGATCTGGGCAAACAGCGCCTTCCTCAAAAGGTCATCATCTTCTATAAGTAATATCTGTAATTCAGTCATAACACAAACGCAGACACAATCCGTTATGCACGAACAGGGACAGTCACTTCAAGATAAAACCCCTGCCCCTCACCCGAAAACGCAGATACATCACCATTTATCATGGCAAGAAGTCTTCGCGCTATAGTCAATCCAATGCCCAGATGCTTGCTTTTCGTGGTATAAAACGGAAGAAAGATTTTTTCCAGATCATCGACAGGCACTCCAGCACCGCCATCTATAATCTTGAACTTCACCCTGTTGTTCTCCGACAACACTTTCAAATGCACAGCTCCTCGAGGAGCGGATTCATAAGCATTCTTTACAATTTCAATCAATGCCGAAGACAAGACAATGAAACCATCCACCTTCATTTCGGAAACATCATCGCCCCCGACATCCATCCTGATATCAGCAGACGGAGCCCATGCCCTGACCTCCACAAGCACCTTCTCGAGAACATTCCCGACCGGAGCAACACCCCCTGTCTGGACGTCATCAAAAACGAGGTTCATTCGCTTGGTCAACTCTTCAAGAAGACAGCACTCTTTGATGATCAGGGGGAAATATTCGGCAACTTCCGGAGGTGCGATATCCTTCAGCTCCTGAGAAACCAGAGACATGGATGTTTTGATCCCGGAAATAAAATTCCCGAGGCGGTGCCGCAAAACACGGTTCATCCTTGAAAGATCTTCGGCATCGAACCTGACAACCCGGCCATTTGTTTTATCCACGCTTACTCTTCCTTTTGAAGTTTATCTTCCAGTTGGGCTATTTCTTCCTGGAGCTGATCTCTTTCCTTGCAAACCTTGTCAAAATTTTCCTGCATTACCCTGACTTTCTCAAGAAGTTCCTCGCGGCTCTCAACCACAACAGGCTCAGCTCCTGCCTCAGGCGCGAGCTTAGATGCTTCAGCCGCAAGCTTCAGTTCAGCTTTCTCCGCGTGTCTCTTTTTCAGGAATACCATGAGAAAGCCAAGTCCCGAACCAGTGACCCCGCTTGCAAACATAAGAATAAGTGGTATAAAGTCGGCCCCTGTAATAATCCCTCTCGAATTGAACAATCCAAGGACACCGGCCATAGCGGATACAAGACCAACTGCAATCCCGTGAAATATAGTAACCACAGCGCAATAAATTACAACCACAGCCCCTGCAACCAATACTTTGTCATGAAGAATAACAAGGAAGCTGACAGCAATGTAAACATCTATCATGGCGAACACAGAATGTCTCATAACAGCGGAGCTATCGCTCGCCGGCCAGATAAGATCGACAAGAAGACTGAAGCAGAACCAGAAAAGAACAACAAAAACAAACAAAAGCATCAGCTCAGGCTTGTTATTGCCGGTCAGGCTCATCAACATCCATACAAGCAAAACAACAAGAGAGAAGCCCCTTATCGTTAAAAACACCGCTTCCCGTCCTTTCAGCATCATCCATCCTCTATTACAAGCACTTATATTTCAAAATGATAAGCCCAACCACCTGGCAAATACAATTTCTATGGTTTACAACTTGCTTCTATTTCAGATATCGGCCACAGACATTGGGGAATTAAGCAATAATTGCTAACAATCCCTTTTGATTTTGTTAGTAAGTATATGGTTAGAAAACAATAATGGCAAGTCTGGTATCGCACAATTGATGTTTGATATCGTGCATATTATGGCTTGTTCACTATTTGCAGTTAATAGATATAAATGATAGAGTTTTAATGATGGAAAACAACGAACAACATGGCGAAATTGTTCCATATGCTACCCTTTTCAACGAAGGCCCAGATGCAATCATTATAGCCGACCAGGCCGGCGGCATTAAACATGTAAACATGAGAGCGGTCGAAGTGCTTGGATACAAGCCGGACGAACTGGTCGGAATGACAATACACGATATCGTCGTATTCAGCCGGGAGAACCAGTTGCAGGAAGTTCTAAACAAGCTTAATGAAATCCGTTTTTATCTGTGCGATTCCTATTGTACACGGAAGAATGGGCAACAATTCGTTGCCGATATTGTGGTTACGAGAATTACTTTCGAAAGCAATTCCCACCTTTATTTTTTCATCCGTGACGCCACCCAGCGCAGAGAAATGGAAGAAAAAGTCCGAAATATGAACAAAGTACGCAGCCTGCACATGCTTACCGGCAGTGTGGCTCACGACTTCAACAACATGCTTACTTCGATCGTGGGACATATGGAGCTGGCCATGAACACGATTTCTGCGAGATCACGCGCCAGCGAAGACCTTGCCACCGCCCTCCAGGATGCGAAAAGAATGAGCGAGCTTTCACGGAGAATGCTTGAATATTCAGGCAAAGGGCTCATCGAGAAAACCAACATTGATTTCGGCACGATCCTTTCAAATGTTTCCGATAAAATGATGCCCCGAGTTCCAAGTCACGTAATTATGAATGTCGCGGTGTCATCCGACCCAATCCCGGTCAACGGCGAAAACGACCTGCTTGAATCCGCTGTCAGGAATATCCTTCTCAATGCCCTGGAAGCTGTGGATAAAACGGGAGGATCAGTCTCGGCATCCTGTACCATAGAGAACATTGATGCAGACACTCTGGTCAGCACCTTCACAAACTCCGCCCTGCCACCAGGTGAATATGCATGCCTGTCCATAACTGACACAGGTTACGGCATGGATAGCATTATTCTGGGAAAGATATTCGAGCCCTTCTTTTCGACAAAAGGATCCGGACGAGGTTTAGGCCTTACAGAAACTCAGGGAATTGTACTTGCCCATGGTGGAACAATCACCGTTTCAACTCAGCCCGGCAATGGTTCAACCATCAAGATATTCCTTCCCATCTCAAGAAAAACGGCCGGAAAGCGAGCCTCAATTGCCGTACAAAAACAAGGGCAGAAAACCAAGCGCACAATACTTATTGTAGATGATGACCCAAGCGTCAGGCGATATTCAGGAAGAATCATGGAAAAGCTGGGTTTCTCAACACTGACTGCTGAAGATGGAGAAAGCGGTATCAACCAGTTCCGTCTCCATGCTGACGAAATCGACCTGGTCATAGTGGATATGTTCATGCCGAGGCTGAACGGAGATGAAGTTATACGTGCCATAAGGAAAATTCGAAGTAATGCGAAAGTCATGATTATCAGCGGTTACACGGAAACAATCTTCATGGACAGGTTCAAGGAAAACCAGCCTGACGGATTTCTCTATAAACCATTCGTTACCGGCGATTTTGTGGATAAGATTACCCAGATACTTGATCTAGAAATAACGTCGAGATAACTAAACTCCCTGAGGGCCAGAACAAACTCTTACTTGCCATTAGCAAACGTCATTAAAACTTCAGACTTCCTGGACTCTTCATTGACTGTTGCAACAATGGCAGAAATATCAGCCCCGGCCAGGCCAAACCTGTCCCATATGGGCTGCATTGAAATCGGAACAGAATCTCCTCCATTACCAAGCTTCTCCACAACACAGATATAATTGGCAACATGCACAAGACCGGGCAACCCCCAGTGTTTTTCACCTGCACGGTCAGGATCGTGATGGAAAAGAATCACACTCTTGAGCTCATCGGCAATATTCCATTTCTGTCCGATCCATGCTCCGACATTCATATGTGATTCACCTATGATCAGCTTTTCCGCTTCGTACAACGGGATCTTATCTGTTTCGGATTTCTTAACTGACTGGAGAAACTCAGAATGAAAAAACTGCTCGAAAATGATCTTCCCTATATCATGTAGCAGGCCGGAAAGGTGCAAGATGTCCTTTCCAAATCTTTCAGGCATTACCGGTCTGACCCTTTCATAAAGAACTGAAGCCGCGATACCCGTGCATATTGAATGCTTCCAGAATTCCTGCCTGTTGAACTCGGTACCCGCCTTGCCAAAAGCGGAAAAGACCGCTGTCGACATTGCTATGTTGTTCACCGCAGTCATCCCGATACGCGCAACAGCCATTTGAATTGATGTAACCGGTTCTGCTGCTGCATAAAAAGCCGAGTTCACAACACGTAATATCCTGGCCATCATTGCCGGGTCATCTTCTATGATCCTCGCTATTCTCTTTGCATCTGAGGCTGGATTTCTAATTTCCTTGCCCAGTTTCTGCAAAATCACAGGCAGGGTGGGAATATTCTTAATGGAATTGAGTTTTTTCAGAAAACTTTCAGATATTCCCGTTTGGTCATTTGAATCTTTTACTTCCGGCACTTCTCACCTCTTAAAAGAAACAGACATGCTCGAATAACAGCGCAGACAATAAGCAAAAAACATCCGTTAATTGGATGTGCATTTCTTCACGACCTCAAGCATATCCTCTATTTCAAATGGCTTTTGAAAAAATTGCACCACATTTGGAAATGCCTTCAGTTCTTTGGCAGTAAAATCAGAGAAGCCAGCCATGACAATTACAGGCAACTTTATGCCTTCCGCCTGCATCAACATGAGAAGTTCTATGCCATTGATGCGGGGCATCTTGATATCAAGAATCATGCATTTGCAGTCCGGAGATTTCAGGTATTCAAAAGCCTCGACACCATCTGATGCAGTCTGGATCGTAAAATCTTTCTTCAACACCCTGGTTATTGATCTCACTACAAGTTTATCATCATCAACGATCAATATCATAACAACTCTCCAGCACCTGCATATTAATCTTCAGCTGATCTGCCGTGCCGGCACACCGGCAACAACTGCATTATCAGGAACATCCCTTATGACAACCGCATCGGCACCAACCACCGCTCTTTTACCTATCCTTACGGAGTTTCTAATGGTTGCGCCAGCACCTATGAAGGCTTCCGAACCTACATCAACACCGCCTGTCACAACTGCAGCCGACGCAATATGAACACTCATAGAAATATTACAGTCATGTTCTATGATTGCCCCTGTATTTACAATAACATTCTTCCCGATCCTCACATCAGCATTTATCACTGCACAGGCCATAACCTGGACACCATTTTCCATTATCGCCGATGGCGATATGCATGCTCGGGGATGAACCACGCCTGCGACTGTAAATCCCAGTCCAACAACCTTGTTGAAGATTGCCTGCCGAACAGACATGTCGGCAATCCCTCCGACACCGATAAATACGTGCTTAATTCCATTGCGGAAAAGTGAATCAAGCATCGCATCATCGCCAAGAATCTGCACACCATTTACTTTCTTTCCATGCAAAAGGCTGTCGGAGTCTAACAGGCCGACAATTTCAAACTCTCCACACAGTCGCAAGGCATCCATAACAACCTTTGCATGACCCCCCGCACCTATTCCTATGATTCTTGTTTTCAAAGCCATTAAATCCCTCTTTGCGTCACCACTGGCATCACTTTTCTGACACTAAAGTTTTCGTGTGCCATCTTGCCACATCGGGAATTCCCCTTCATCCTCCAAACTGCCTGGCAAGTCTTTCTATTTCCTCCATCATGAAATCACGATGTTGCTCACACTCCTTTAGCCTGATCATGGCAGCACAGGCAAAATAAGCAAAAGCACGCACAGCAACGCCAACATCAATGCCATTCTTCGCATACAAAGCCGCGTTTGCCCTGCCTATCAGGTGAAAGAATTTTGCCGTATGCCTGAGGTAAAGGTTCCCAAAGAGCTCCGAATCAAAAGGATCACTCATCATTTCCACCGCTTCACGTAAACAATCGCGTAACACCACAAATTGATCCAGGCGCCCGCCAATGGAATAAGGCGTAATATAACGATAAGGATTGGCGCCATCAGCCACCATCTGGGGAACACCTTCATAGCAGGATATTTCCGCACACAGGGCCACATCCCCGACAGCACAGGCCAGCCCTTCCAGATACAAATGCGGATAATCGCGATGCATAGAGAGATTCTTTTCCAGCCGTTCAATAATCCCGTGCCTGGCCAGTAAAGTTCTATTATAAATTGTTCCGGAGAAATAATTATTTGTAAGCGCAAAAGACGTCAATGCACATTTTCCGGCCGGATATAAATCGTCTTTCAACTGAAAAGAATTCTTCCTTGGATCGGCAGGCTTTTGGGGAGCGATGCTTCCCCTGATAACGCTAATACCGGGATGTTCCCTTATCATTGCCAGAGCTTTGCTGATTATCGGGATATTAGGCCTATCCTCATCGCTGAGCACCATAACGATTTCACCAGCGGGTTCTCGCAGGCAGTTAAGGTAATTGCCATGAAACCCGACATTACAGGTATTGCGCCGATAAATCAGCCCGCCCGACGACCCCCGCGCAATGCCGGCTATCTCTTCATACCCGGCACATTCATTGAACGAACAGTTATCAATCAGCATCAGCTCCCATCCGACCTCCAAGGCAGGCAATACCTCTTTGACCAGCTCAAGAGCTTTATTCCCCCTATTGAAAGACGGGACACATATTGTAAAAACTGCTTTTGATTCGTTCATGTTAAATATTATTTCCCGGATTCGTCCTCATTGTTTTCAATCCCGTACATGCTCTTTACCGTCCAGCCTCCGCCAAAAGTATCTTTGACTCCTGTATTATGCTGTCCATGGACGTGAATTTAGGATGGTAACCAAGCACCTCTGCTTTCCTGCTTAGGGAATAATACAGATCTTTTTTCCCTGTAGCACTGTCCGTCTTGGCACTTTCAACAATATTATATTTGAGGCCATGATTCCTTGCGAAATAATCCAGCATTTCAAACTTGCCCACCGGCTTGAGGCTGTACGCATCAAAAACATCATTGCCCCTGCGGCATTCAACAGCCTTCATAACAAGCGAATACAAATCATCAGGATGTATATAATCGCGAACCATATCATCAGGGCCTGTGGCAAAAACCTTTCCCGCCTTCAGGTATGAAATGAGTTCGGTAATAAAAAAACATGACTCAGGATCAATAAACCTACTGAAATACGCAAAAACCCTCAAATCAATGATATTCAGATAAGAGAGCACCCTATGTTTTGCCTCGGAATTGATTTTCGCAATCATGTAGGAATCTTCAGGTTGCAAATGATTGATATTTATCGACGATAGTTCATCCTCGGAGACCGGGCTTGATTTCCCTGCCCCATATACAATACCGCTGCTGAAATTAATACACAGGCAGTCCCTGTGCGTCTCAAGGTATGCAATGACATAATCGTCATATTTCTCCGTAACGGAAAAGATCCGAGAAGGGTCAACTGCCAGTTGTGATGGCTTTCCAATCCCAATGCAGTTGATAACGACATCGTAACTCCCGCCGGTAAATCTCTCAAGATGATCAACGGGCATCTCACGGCAATCAATTGCCTGCAACATCGCCATTGCCCTGTCAGTTGATCTTGCAAACAGATGTAAATCATGTTGCCGACAACGCGCAAACGAGAAGATCAAGCCGCTGGCTATGTGGCTTGTGGCACCCAGGATCGCAATACGTTTTCTGTTCATCAGATTATTCCATTAACAACCGGCAAGTGGGTCTATAATCATTTCTTCGGCAAATTCTTTTCTGTTCAGGAACGGGTACATGTCCTCCAGCGGTTTTGACAGCATTGAGCCGTCTGACTGCCTGGCCGAAGAAACCGTCGGAATGATCTCCTGATCAGGGAAGCATGTAACTTCGCAAAGAACAACCCCGTCCTCCTTCATAACCTTCTCAAGAACTTCATCAAGCTTACGGCTATCCGAAACCTTGAAATATGTCACGCCATAGGCTGTCGCAACTTTCTTTAAGGATGGAAACGACACTCCGGACTCCCGATGCGTCCCTATGAACCTGCCTTTGAAGAATTTCTCCTGGGTGGCCCTGATTGAAAGATAACCGGAATTATTCCAGACAAACAGCTTAACTGGCAGCTTGTGATGGATCATGGTCTGAAGCTCTTGGATATTCATCTGGAAGGAACCATCACCTGTCACACCGATAACCTCACGACGTTTCCCCGCGATACTGATGCCGACACATGCAGGTAGAGTGTAACCCATCTCCGCCTGTGCCCCGGACGTTATGTACCGTTGTTTCTTCTTCAACTGGATACCCTGCGAAACGACATAAAATGCGGAACCGGCATCTGAAACAACAACGGAATCATCTTTCAACTTCCCTGACAAACGGTCGGTAAAATAATACAAGTTAATGGCCTTCCTGGATCTGGCAAATTCCGGCAGGCATACCGGCCACTTTGCCTTCCAGTATTTACATTTCCCGATCCAGTCTTTTAGTTGAAGCGGGGGAATCGCATCCATCCTTTCAAAGAATCGTTTCGCATCGGCATTCACAAAGCGGTCAATCCGCACGGTTTTTTTCCGATGCTCAACGGCATCTATGTCAATCACAACAATTTTCGCCGCTCGTGCAAACGAGGCGTACTCATGGCCGGTAGAACTCACGCTCAGTCGGCTTCCAACCGCAAGAACAAGATCCGAATTTTGTACGGCAAAATTGCCTGCTCGATCTCCCTTATTGCCGATCCTGCCTGTAAAGAGCGGATGCGCACCGGGCAGGAGATCAATCCCAAGACGTGACGCAACAACTGGAACAGGATGTTTCTTCAGGAATTTCCGGAATGCCGGGATTGCCCCGGATAAACGTATTCCCTGCCCGGCAATGATCACCGGTCGCCTGGACTCCGAAAGAAGCTTCGCCAAAACTTCGAATTCTTCGTTGGAAAGATCCGTCTTGAAATCAGAAACAATTTCACTCTCGGAAAACCTGCGCAACGCCGCCATGTCAATCACGGCACCCTGCACATCCATGGGTATGTCAAGCCAGACCGGCCCGGGCCGTCCGTTTTTTGCAAGATAGACGGCCTTGTCCAGATGATATGCTATATCATGAGGTTCGTTCACCATTACCGCATATTTCGTTATCGACTGAACAATTGAAATTATGTCGGCCTCCTGTACGCCGAACTGGCGGAGCGGCAGGCCGGAGTTTCGTACGGTTTCCTTTCTCTTGCATTGTCCCGATATAAAAAGACAGGGAACATTATCCTGCCAGGCATCCAGAACGCCAGTCACGGCGTTTGTACCGCCGCAACCGGTGGTCAAATAAGCTACACCCAAACCTCCCGTATATTTTGCGTACGAAACAGCCGCCATGGCCGAGGCCTGTTCATGATGATTACAAACAGCATGGAGTTTCGAATGGCAGGCAATACCGTCCGTCAGAAACATCAAACCGCCACCCGACACCATGAACACATCTTTAACACCCTGCCTGTATACATAATCCGCAATATAGTCGGCAACCCTCATCAAGCTGATCCCCTTTTCTCAAGACATTTCTTCATTCGAGCAAGACCTTCCATGATTTTTCCCCGACTTGCCGCATAGCAGAGCCGGACATGCCCGGCGCCATGTTCACCGAAAGTTGATCCCGGCAACAGCCCCACACCCGCTTCTTCCAGCATCAATTCAGCAAAACGCCTATCATCCATATTTGTACCTGTGATATCAGGAAATACATAGAACGCGCCACCGGGATTAAGACATTTAACACCTGGCAGCTCGTTTAACCCATCGACAAGCAGGTCCCTCCTTGCCCGGTATTCCTTCATCATAATGCGAACCTCATCCTGGGGTCCTTTCATCGCCTCAATGCCTGCGCTCTGAATAAATGGCGAAACACACGATGACGTGGTCTGAAGCAACAAACCCATTTTTTCGATAACCGGCGCAGGACCAATGGCACAGCCCAATCGCCACCCAGTCATTGCAAATGCCTTGCTGAAACCATTGGTAATGATAACCCGCTCCCTGCAGGCATCACGCCTAGACATGGAATAAAAATGCACCGAATCCTGATAAACCATACGGGCATATATCTCATCACTCAGGACATACACATCAAATTCCCTGGCTATTTCAAAAACTTCATCAAGCTCAGCCTGGGTCATAACCGCCCCTGTCGGATTCTGAGGTGAATTAATGATGATAAGCCTGGTTTTATCGGTAATACGACTTCTGATATCAGCCGGGCTCATCCTGAACTCATTTTCCGGCTTTAGCGGGACCTTCACAGGAACAGCACTGCAAAACCTTAGGACTGACAGGTAAGTGGGAAAACACGGATCCGGAACAATGACTTCTTCACCAGGATCAACGAGGCACCTGACCGCATAATAAATGATTATATTTGCACCGGGCGTAACGAGAACCTGACCGGGATCGGGACGAAAGCCGCGGGATGCTTCCGTAACATCACAGGCAGCTTCACGAAACTCGCGTGTTCCCATCGAATCCGTGTAGTGAGTTTCTCCAGAGTTCAAAGCCCGGCACGCCACATCAACGATATTCCGGGGAGTATCAAAATCCGCATCTCCAATTTCAAAATGAACAATATCACGCCCCGCCTTCACCATATCCTGGATGCGTGCCAGAAGTTGAAACATCGGCTGACCTTCAATGCAATATGCTGCTTTTGAAAGCTTTTTCATCCTTCAAGATCTCCAGGCACACCTGGCATGTGAATCATCCTTTCGAACAGGAAATTTTCTTAATGGTTTGAATAATAAAATCAAGCATACCCCTGGTCATCCCGGGGAAAACGCCAATCCAGAATGTGTCGCGCATGATACGATCAGTGTTCTCAAGATCTCCAACCACCCGATACCCTCTTCTCCCGGCCCTCATCTCATCAAAACACGGATGTTTGATTATATTGCCGGCAAAAAGCATCCTGGTCTGTATGCCATTCTTCTCAAGATAATTCACAATCTGATCACGCGCAAAGCCCGCGTCTTTCTTTACTGTAAACATAAAGCCAAACCAGCTCGGATCAGAATTTTCCGCCGGTTCCGGCAGAATGAACTTACCAGACAGGTCCGCCAAACCATCGCGTAGAATCTTCCAGTTCTGTTTCCTCGCCTTGATAAAAGCCGGCAGTTTCTCAAGCTGCGCACAGCCTATCGCCGCCTGCATGTCCGTAGCCTTCAGGTTGTAGCCGAAGTGAGAATAAACGTACTTATGATCATACCCCCTCGGCAATTCCCCAAATTGTCCAGAAAAGCGATTATTGCAGGTATTATCGCAGCCCGGTCCACACCAGCAGTCCCGTCCCCAGTCACGAAAAGATTCAACAATTCTCTTTAACATGCTGTTGTTTGTGTAAACCGCACCACCCTCTCCCATGGTAATGTGGTGTGGAGGATAAAAGCTGGACGTACCAATATCACCAATCGTTCCTGTATATTTCCATTTTCCCCTGTATTTATAACGTGAACCCAGAGAATCACAGTTATCTTCTATCAGCCACAGATCATGAGCGTCGCAGAACCCCTTCACAACGTTCAGGTCAAACGGATTACCAAGAGTATGCGCAACCATTACAGCCCGGGTCTTTTTCGACAGGGCCTTTTTAAGCTTAGAACAATCAATGTTGTACGACGGCAAAGTAACATCAATAAAAACAGGAATTGCTCCATATTGAATAATAGGCGTCACGGTCGTAGGAAAACCCGCAGCAATGGTAATTACTTCGTCACCCCGCCTGATCCTGCGATTGCCAAGTTTAGGCGATGTAAGAGCCATGAATGCAAGCAGGTTGGCCGAAGATCCGGAATTGGTCAAGGAACAGTGTCTGACCCCAAGAAAGCCGGCAAAGTCCTTCTCGAATTTCTCCGCATATCTTCCGGCAGTAAGCCAGAAGTCGAGCGACGAATCAACCAACGCCGTCAGTTCCCTGCCGTCAAAGACACGGCCGGCATAAGGGATCCTGTCACCAGGGGCAAAAGGTTTCTTCAACCCGTGCGTCGATTTGTAATATTCCGACACAGTCGCGAGCACTTTATTTCTCAGTTTCTTTTCGCTATTCAAGGTTCGTCACCCGTTCCGAGTACTCTTTAATCTGTTTCAAACAGATGCGTTTTACATCTTCTTTCCTGGCATAAGCCCGGGTCCATTCCACAATACTGCCCAGGGCCTGCTTAAGATTCCAGCGAGGCTGCCAGCCAAGTTCTTTCCTGGCCTTTGAACAGTTAAGACTCAGGTAATGTGCCTCATGCGGATGGTGCCCCGAATCAACCACGTACGAAGCTCCTGCCCCCCATTGCCTGCAAAATTCCTCCAAAACCCACCCTACCGGCCTGGCATCAGAATTGTCCGGCCCGAAATTCCATCCACTTGCATACCTGGGCCCTTTACTGTACAGTTTTTGAGCAAGCATCATGTATCCGCTTAGTGGTTCAAGCACATGCTGCCATGGCCTTGTCGAATCAGGATTTCTGATTCTAACGGTTTCACCTCTTAGTATCGCTCTTATACAATCGGGAATCAACCTGTCCGCGGCCCAATCACCACCGCCAATCACATTCCCTGCACGAGCCGTTGCAACAGCCACGCCATGCTCGGCATGATCAGATGGATTGAAATATGAATTCCGGTAAGCCGAAGTCACCAATTCCGAACAGGCCTTGCTGTTCGAATAAGGATCATAGCCACCCATTGGCTCATCTTCGCGATACCCCCTCAACCGCTCCCTGTTTTCATAACATTTATCAGTGGTAACATTCACAACAGCCTTAACACTTTTGCACGTTCTCACCGCCTCCAGAAGATTGACTGTGCCCATTACATTGATTTCATAAGTTTCCACCGGCAGCCTGTACGACTCCCTGACCAGCGGCTGGGCCGCCATGTGAATAACTATCTCCGGTTCAGTGGAAAGCATTGTTTTCTGCAAAGACCTCAGATTTCTCACATCCCCTGTCGTGGATGTGACAAGCTTTTTTACCCTGCAAAGTTTGAACAGGCTTGGTTCTGTCGGCGGACTAAGGGCATAGCCATAAACTCTCGCACCTAACGAACTCAGCCAAATGCATAACCATGAACCTTTGAAACCGGTATGACCGGTCACGAATACTCTTTTGCCTTTCCAGAATTTTCCATTCATTTCAGTTCTCTATCCCGATGAATCATGGAGTCTGCCACACTTTCCACGGGGCTTTTCCTGTGCGCCAGAGATCATCGAGATAATTTTTGTCCCTCAATGTATCCATTGCATACCAGAAGCCGCTGTGCTTGTATGCTTTCAACTGTCCGCCGGAAGCAATCTGTTCCAG
>Ga0156394_1224_pt1 | contig 33420 bp, 21 predicted proteins | sample RifOxyA3_FD_108038 | JGI IMG/M metagenome (GOLD analysis project Ga0156394, IMG submission 108038) | Lentisphaerae bacterium RIFOXYA12_FULL_48_11 | reverse complement strand
CACGTGAACACAAGGTTGCAACCCAAATGGGCAATCAGGGACAGGCATCGGAGGAAACCCGCCGGCTCTGTGAATTTATCTGGTCAGGAGCTATTGGCCCGGTGCGCGAGGTCCATATATGGACCGACAGAGCATCCAAAGGACTCTTCGAAGAATATTGGCCGCAGGGTATTCCGCGTCCCACGGAGACGCCGCCTGTACCTGAGACGCTTGACTGGGATCTCTGGGTTGGCCCCGCACCGTTACGCCCCTATCATCCAGCTTACCTGCCTTTTAAATGGCGCGGCTGGTGGGATTTCGGAACCGGTGCATTAGGGGATATCGGATGTCATACCTTTGACGCGGTTTTCAGGGCTTTGAAGCTGGGTCATCCTTTAAGCGTATCGGCCTCCTCGACGAGAGTTAATGATGAGACTTATCCGCTTGCTTCAATGGTGAATTATCGTTTCCCTGCCCGCGGTGATATGCCACCAGTAGATTTCACCTGGTATGACGGCGGATTGAGACCTCCACGTCCTGCGGAATTGGAGGATGGCAGGGAAATGGGAGCAAATGGCCGGCTACTCATTGGTGATAATGGGAAGATTCTGGGGAACCGACTCATTCCAGAATCCAAGCAACAGGCATCTGAACAAGTGCCCAAAACCCTTCCACGTTCGATCGGACATCACAAGGAATGGATCGAAGCCTGTAAAGGTGGCAAACCGGCTGGGTCAAATTTCGATTGGGCCGGCCCGCTTGCTGAAGTCGTCCTGCTGGGTAACGTTGCCCTGCGCACAAGTCTCAGGGAGCAGCTCACCAAAACACGCCTCAATTGGGACGGCCAAAATATGAGATTTACGAACATGGAGGAAGCAAACAAGTACCTTCGCCGTGAATATCGACAGGGATGGAGCTTGTAGCAAAGTTCCCAATCGACAAGCCGCGTGACGTCCTGCCAAAAAGCAGCATGTTTCTTGCGTAAATGACAGAATATAAAACCTGCCTGGCATTATAAGTGTTTTCATTGACGGGGACCATGACCCCTCAATGTTACCAACACTGCTGTCCAAAAAAAGCCTGTTTTGTCTGTTGATAAAAAGATCTAATGCGTGACCGCCTTATCAGCGATTTGCAGCACGCCATAGAGCAGACGTACAGCCTCAGCACGGGTAAGTGTTGGTGAAGCAGAATCTTTCTCAATGAGACTTGCATTTGCGGGTAAACCAAGAGCTTTCAACCAACGGTACAGAACAGAACGCTCACAGGTTAAATCAGGCTGAAATACTGCCTGTTGTTGATCACAATCGCCCAAGGCAATCATGGCTTCGATGGCCGCGCGGTCCGGATCGTTTACGGGAACATCGGCAAAGCGAGGCGGTAAGGAGGAGTGCCATTCTTTCGCCTCTGGCAAAGACCGATACAATCGTGCCAGAACTCGCGCGAGTTCACGGCGTGTCATGATTTTGTCCGGATCAAAAAAGACACTTTCGGCATCGGCTGGCCAGATGCCACGAACTGCAAGCATGTTCGCAGCTTCGAAATGCATAGCCTCGGGAGGCATGTCCTGCCAAGGCCAGAGCAACACGCCGGGACCTCCGCAACCACGCACCAGGCGGCACTGAACCTCACGATAACGCACAGGCGAAGCGGCAACTTCGCGCGGCTGAATGCCGTCGCGAAGACAGAGCCAGGCAACGGTAGCGCTCGCTTGTCCGACCTGCATCATCTGCCCGTGCAAACGCAGCGCTGCCTGCACAACACTGCTCACACCGATATTTTTCGATGCACCAAGCAGGCCATCGCGCTCAACAGGCACAAGACCTCGCAAAGGAAACATTGCACGATCTGTATTCGTATGCCAGTTGCGGCTGGCTGTATGGACACGCCTCCACGGACCATCGCGGCGACCCGTAATATACGTTCTTCGCGTGGGATGAAAATCGATATGGAACTGAAATCCAAAAACAGCATCGCCGGGCATCATCTTGGCCCAACGCGGTTCATGCGTGTCAGCGCGAATGTCCTGTTCGCGGAGCATGTAAAGCGCCTCCAGTCGCAGGCCTTCACGCACGTAGGGTTTCGGCGGAAGATGGTCTGGCGTCCCAAACTCATCCGACAACTCCATATAGCGAAAGCTTTGCGGATAGTCGCCGTTTTTTTCATGAACCCTGGTTTGAAGATGATAAAGAAGACCAAGCGAATGTTGCCTGGCATCGTCAAAAATGATTCCTCGCTGTGCTGGCGTCATATCAACAATGTTCTTACGCGATGACCCTGGTTCCGACGCTTCAAGCGCATCCACGACTCGCTTCGGCAACTGGCAAAGCGGATAGTCCTGTTCCGTCCAGATAAGCTGGGTCTTTTCCCTGCCTGGCGGAAAGCCGAAATGCCAGCGATCCACGAGCCGCCTCTGGGTATAGATGCTCAAATCAGGCTGCGAATAAATCCCTGCAGCCATGTTGCTATCCACCCAGGCACGACCTGGATTGACAAAAGTACGCTCATCATATGTGGGAGGCTTTGGAATGGTGACGTCGCGGCCAGCTTCCTTAAGCGTGATCGCCCAAGTAATAGGATTCATTTCCTGATGCCCTTCGTCATCAAGAGTCTCCGGTGCACTTGGCTCACCAAAACGTGAACGCAGGTCCGGCCCGGCGCTGTATTTTGCGCCACTGAGCCGGATCACATCGCCCCAGTCTGATGAATCCACCGTCAGCCGCGCCTGTACAGTAATTAACTCATCGCACTTCTCAACCCGCTCAAATACAACGCCGATCACGCGATTGCCATCCAGGTTCACCTTGACCGGGTACAGGCCGCGGAGCAGCTGGATTTGCCCGCTCCCTTTCTCCGTATAAGGTAACAGCAGATTCTCAAATAGTCTGGCCGCTGCCGCCGGCTCAATGGTTTCGGTGGCGGACCAGCAGTTTCCAGGCGCTGCGACACCGTAAGTCAGACTGTTGTATGCACGGATACGCTCGATCATTTCGAGAAACAGGCCAGACCGTGGGAAATTCGCCGACTTGCCGCGAACCGTGGTACGCTCATCCACCGGCCCTACTCCTTCCGAACTGAACTGGCCACCGAGCCATTGAATATCGTTGATCAGCACGATGCGCTTCACCCCAAGTCGCGCCGCCTGCACTGCCGCCGCACACGCAGACTCATTGCCTCCAACGATTAGCAAGTCTGTGTCGATAGTCGCCGCTCTGGATTGGCTGCAAAGAATGCCAAAAGTCACAATTAGCAGAAAGATTCTTTTCATATGAAATTCAAACGGAGTGGTTAGTTGAAATTGCTTTCTCGACATGGATGAAAACCATACCCATTCCTGCCATTAATTCGCAACAATGGCCGGATAAGAACAGAAGTTTGAACAAACGTCAAGGTGGGTTATTTGGCAATCCAACAACAGGTATTGCAGAAATCTAGAAAAGGTCGATGCATCTTACCCGAAACGGTTTGATTTTATAGAAGGTTCTACTGTAATAGTACGACAACACCTGTAAAAGCCGGAGGAGAAATGAAAAGACGGGATTTTGTCAAGAGCGTTGGCGGTACCGCGGGTCTATTTATGGCACATCGTATATCGAATACATTTGCCGGTGCTGCAAAGCCGGCGGAGGAAAAGGACAATCCGACACCCAAACGAAAAGAAGAAATACGAACGATAAAACTCGGCATCATCCAGGTTACAGCGGACTATTCGTGGACGGTAGAACGGTGCCACGAAGAATTATATGAACTTACAGAGGCATGCCTTAAAGAGGGCGCGGACCTTGTCGTCATGCCTGAAGCTTATCAATATATTGGCGTCAAGAAATCAATGTCGCGGGAGGAACTTGTCCGGAAGCATGTCAAAGCACATCTTGCGCATTGTGCGGAACTTGCGAAAAAATATAAATCGTACATTGTGCCGTGGGATTACGATGTCGACAGCGCCGGGAAAACATATAACGCTTCATTTGTCTATGATCGCGATGGAAAGCATGTCGGAACCTACCATAAAGTTCAGCCGACATACGGTGAACTTGCAGACGGAATCACGCCGGGAAGTGATTTCCCGGTATTTGACTGTGACTTTGGCAAACTCGGCATCATCATATGCTTTGACAACTACTTCCCTGAATCTACACGTATCCTCGGTCTTCGAGGTGCAGATATTGTTCTTTATCCGCTCTACGGCGATACGCTTGCGGAGGAATGGGAATTTAAACTGCGTACACGCGCCTGTGACAATGGCATATATGTCGTGCCTTCCACGCTTTCATTAAGCCGCGGCATCACCTTTTCCGGTATTGTCAATCCGGCAGGCAAGGTTATTTATCGTTCGGAAAGACAACATACTCATGCGGTTATTGAAGTAGCACTTGGAGTACCAAGGATGACCAACACTTCTGCACGCGAAGGATGCTCAGAAGACATTAAAAACTTTCTTTTCAAATCGCGCAATCCCGCAGCATATGGAGATATCACGAAACATTCACAAACCCCCAAGTGGAAAGACATTCTCAAGTGGAAAGAAGAGATAAAGGAATTGTAGCCTGCAATTCCTGAGATAACTCAGATAAAGTTCTCCTTGGCAGAACACATGACATCTTGCCCGAAAAGGCTGGATCAGCACAACCAAGCCATGGTAGCCCGCCATCTCGATCCACTGAAGCATCTGGACGAAGGCAAGTGATTGCGTAAAAAGCAGTATTTTTCTTGCGCAATCGGCAACATGCAAAATCAGTCTCCTGCTAGATTGGCTGCACGACTGACCAGGTGCGACTACCTGAATAATGACAACAGCTGTCAACTTGTCCGCATACTTAAGGAGATTGAATACCATGAATAGACGTTCATTCCTCGCTGCATCAGCCGCAACATCCCTCACCGCTTTTCTTCCGCAACGAACCTGGGGTCAAACACCAGTCTCTTTCAACGGAAAACTCCAGCATGCGTGCATCGGCATAGGTGGCATGGGTGGAGCCGATCTTTCCAACTTTAAGTCGCACGAAAAAACACAAATAGTGGCAATCTGCGATGTTGATAAAGACCGATTGATAAAGGCTGCCGCCGAAATCCCCGGCGTTCGGACTTACACGGATTGGCGCGAATTGCTGGCCAAGGAAGGGGACAAGATCGACTCGGTCAACATTGCAGTTCCAGACCATATGCACACCATCATCGCAACCAACGCCATGCGTGCAGGAAAACATGTCTATTGCCAGAAACCGCTCTGCCACGATATGGCTGAATGCCGCCTCCTGCGGGACACTGCAAAAGAAAAGGAAGTCATCACTCAGCTCGGAATCCAGTTTTCCGCAGGCTTGGGCGATCGCATGACTGTCCAGATGCTTAAGGATAATATTATCGGTACAATTGAACACATCTACCTGTTTTCCAACCGCGAAGGCATCTCGCGCATAGAAGTTACGCGCCCGAAGGAAGCAGATCCCGTACCCCCCTCTCTCGACTGGGATCTCTGGCTGGGAACCGCACCGTACCGCCCATATGCCAATAAAATCTACCATCCGCTCATATGGCGCATCTGGCAGGATTTCGGTTCAGCCTGGATCGGCGATATCGGTTGCCACCTTCACAGTTCGTCATGGAAGGGAATCGGGCTGACTGTGCCAATCTCGGTCAAGGCCGAGGTTCAGGAGTCATGGAAAAACACCCCCGCCCGTTTCAAAGACACCTGGCCCCAGGGCGCACACATCACATGGACATATCCAGGCAACGAAAAGACCGGAGGCAAACCGCTGACCGTGGACTGGTACGATGGCATGGCCGGGAAAGCCGCCGCAAACCTGCTTCCGCCGCCCGAGATTTACGATCTGGCCAAGGAACTCGGTTTAAAGAATTTGTTCATGGAGGGTTCTGTAGTCGCCGGTTCCGAAGGATGGATTCTGCTGCACCATTCAGCCACCCCCCGACTGGTTATGCGCAACAAGTCAGCAACCAAACCTGCTATGCCGAAATTAGCAGCGTGTCCGAGCCATTACCATGAATTCCTGAACTCCTGCCTGGAAAGGAAAAAATCGAGCGCTGACTTTTCTATTATTGCGCCGATGGTCGAAGCTATCCTGCTCGGTAATATAGCGGAACGTGTTCCGGACACCCTCCTCAACTGGGATGCACCAAACATGCAAATCACGAATGTGCCAGCGGCAAATAAGTATCTTCTCCGCACTTACCGGAAAGGCTGGGAACTCCCGGGGCTCGCATGAAGATCATGCGGATTGAGACTCTTCCAGGGATCAGGGTATAACCGGCTCAGCGTTCCAGACTTTGATATCGTCGAACCAGCCGTCCTTGCCGGCAACGCCAAGTTCAATCTTGGATTTAGTGGCATGCCCTATGCCGGATGATTTGAGCCAGGCTGCGGGTTTGCCATCAAGCGTTACACGCATTTGATCGCCTACGGTCTCAACAACAAGGTTGTACCACTTGCCAGATTCAAGCTTCGCTGGATACGTTACACTGCGACCGGCAAGGAGCTTGGCAACCTCCGCCTTTTTCGCAGGGTCATTACGCATTTCACGGATATCATTCTTCATGCCGCCATCACGCTCGTCGATGATAGTTATGCCGTTGAGACGAACCTGCGCACGACAAAGATGTCCGTAATGAGAGCCAGCGTAGGCACGGTCATCAAATTCAACATCGATCATTGTGGCGCCATCAAAGCGGATACGCGTCTCCACAACACTGTCTTTTGTTGGTATTTGAATACCGTGTACTGCTGCATGGGCCTTGTTGGTGAAACCATTTGGAAGTATAATGTTTTTATCCCGTGTCTGTGTGCCTTTAAGCGCGCCATTTTCCACAACAAAAGTCGGGACAACCTTGTGCCACACCGCGGCAGATTGTGCTCCTGCAAAATCGTCAGAGAATAACAGTTCCTTTTTCTTAGCAATGGACTGTTCAGGAACTACAGGAAGATCGGCCGCGAAGGCGGCTGCTGCAGTGACTAGGATGAGACTTGTCATAAGGCGTGTATTCATTGGCATTCGACTCCTGTATAATGAGGGTTAATATGCGGCGGGAACCAGAGGGGAAACTGCCTTCTCAGGAAGTAATTCTGAAAAACCGATTTCAGCACTCTTGCCCCAGCTCATTGAAGAAATGGTAGGTCGGTTAGGAGCTGATGGCAAGGATTGTTATGGATTTGTTTTTTATTCAACCCCTGTTCTGTAGCGACCGGTATCCAGGGCTGACGTGCCGCATGCCTACACTTTCAGGAATATCTTTTTCCTGTAAAGAAAATACAAAAACACCCAGACGATGATCAAATATGCCGTCGCATTCAGAACGCCCGACCATTCTTTGGGATACAACTCGACCAGGCTGCCGAAGAAAAACCGCGCTGCCTTGTTGAAATCAATGATCCGCGGGGCCAAATAGATCGTAATAGAGTTCATACCTATGACCACAAAGAACCGGGACCATTTCTCAACTTTCCAGACATCGATGACCATGTAAAACAATGCGAACAGGAGAAGACTGAGCCCCCCGACAAAGCAAACAAACGAACTGGTCCAAAGATTTTTGTTAATGGGGAAAGAAAAGTTCCACAGCCACCCGACGGCCAGGAGACCTATGGCCGCCAGAACCATTTTAAGCACCGTGTCAGCCGGCTTGGTGTCAGCATGTTGCCGCATCACGAAATTTCCGGTCAGCATGCCCAGCAGTGCGGTTGCGATGGCCGGGATTGTGCTCAGGATTCCTTCGGGATCATGGATTTTCTTGTATAGCTTCCCGGGCAATAACAACCGATCCACATAACCTACAATGCTTCCTTCCATTGAATATGGATCGGTCGCCCCCAAGTCTGGGGCAAGAGAAAACCTCAGCAAAAGCCAATAGCCGATCAGGATTCCTCCGAGCCAGATCAGGCACGTTCTGACCCGACAATTCATGAAAAGGAGAGCCGCAAACATCCACGCCAACCCTATATGACCAAGAACACTTCCATAACGCAGTTCGCTGAAATCGAAACGGATGCCGTTTCCATAGATGATTCCCAAAATGACCAGAATGAATCCGCGTTGGACGATATGCCGGATCATGCCTCGCCGGTCATCTGCGGTCTGACACCGTTTAGCCAGGGAGAACGGGAACGAGATGCCCGCGATGAACAGAAACAGTGGAAAGATCATGTCCTCAAAACGGAATCCATGCCACTCCACATGTGTCAACTGAGTTTTCCACCACATGAGAACGGGCCATTCCGTAAAGTTCGCGAGAGCAATAAAGAAGCTTCCGCCACCCGCTATCCAGAACATATCGAAACCGCGCAGCGCGTCCAATGAACGTAAACGCGGTGTCTCCGATGTCTTTTCGTCTCCCATACAGTCACCTCTCCCGGAATCAATCCTTAATAATCAGGAAATTATGCGTTCCTTATTCAATCTTGCGCCTGCTTTTAAGTAAAGACTTTATCATCCTCGCCAACCTTGGCAATATTCTAGTCGTGGCTATAGGCAGATAAGAAACATCAGATTTACGCCTTATTTGAGTCTTCTGTTTCAGAAATTCAGCAAAGGTTAATGTACTTGCCTGTTCACATGCGCCCGGTTTTGTGGTTACATGATGAAGATTAATCAACTCAACACTACATGGGAGCATGCCGATGAAAATAAGACTGCTGATCCTGTCCTGTGGCATACTGATGAGCGCCGGATGCGCTCATCAAAATCTGACACTCGCCACGCGCGGCCAGACAACCGCTTATACTGTTATCCAATCTGTTAATGCATCAGCCTCACAAAAGTACGCGGCAGAAGAGCTTCAAACGTATATGGAGAAACTGACGGGCACGAAGCCACAGATTGTAACTGACGACACACCGCTTCCGAAACAGGCAATCCTGATAGGCGAAACCCGTTACACGGCCAAGCTCATCGGTGATAAGGCAAATGTTGCAGACCTTGGTGACGACGGGTTCCGCCTCAAGACAGCCGGCCCCCACCTCGTCATTCTTGGCGGTCCAGTACGTGGAACACTTTACGGAGTTTATGAGATCCTGGAACGCTTTGGCGGTTGCCGCTGGTATTCCTCGTGGCACAGCGTTATACCCAAACTTGACACTTTGATTATCCCCTACATCGATGAGACACAGAAACCTGCCTTTGCAATGCGTGAACCGTTCTGGTTTGACTTCTTCGACGGAGACCTTGCAGCCCGCAACAAAGCAAACGGCAACGCCATGCGCCTCACGGATAAGCATGGCGGCAAGAACTTCCGCTTCGGTGGCGGACTTTTCTGCCATACATTCAATCCGCTCTGTCCACCTGAAGAATTCTTCGAAAGTCATCCGGAATATTTCAGCGAAATCAATGGCAAACGTTCAAAGGAACATTCCCAGCTCTGTCTTACCAATCCTGATGTCCTGAAGATCGTAACCAGCAACCTGCTCGTACGTATCCGAAAGGACCCGACGGCAAAGCTCTTCAGTGTAAGCCAGAACGACTGGCACGGCTTCTGCACATGCCCTGCCTGCAAGGCCATCGACGACCGGGAGGAGTCGCACGCCGGAACGTTGATCACTTTTGTCAATCAAGTTGCCGAAGCCGTGGAGAAAGAATTTTCCAATGTCTGGATCGAGACACTCGCCTACCAGTACACACGCAAGCCGCCCAAGACGGTCCGGCCGCGCCACAACGTCGTACCGCGCCTCTGTACCATCGAGTGCGACTTTTCCAAACCGCTTGACCAAAGTGCATTCGAGCAGAACCACAAATTTGTCGATGAAATCCGCGGCTGGAGCAGTATAGCCACCCAGCTCTTCATCTGGGACTACACCACCAACTTCCGCACCTATATAGGCCCCTTCCCCAATGTTCTGGCCCTGCAGGGCAATGTCAGATTCTTCCGCGATAACCACGTGGTCGGTCTCTTTGAGCAGGGCGCCTACCAGGGGCGCCATGGCGATTTCGCGGAACTCAAGGCGTGGCTGCTTGCCAAGTGGCTGTGGAATCCTGAACTGCCGGCTGAACCACTGCTGAAGGATTTTTTTGAAGGCTACTACGGAGAGGCTGCGCCAATGGTACGGCAGTACTTTGACGAAGTACACAGCTTCCACACCAACACTGCGACTAACCCGTTGCGTATTTTTGATGACACGAAAAAGCCCGATATACCTGACGATTTCTATGTACGGGCTATGGATCTCTGGAAGAAAGCAGAGGAAGCTGTAAAGGATTCCCCAGCCCATTTTTACAACGTGCGCATGGGCGCCATACCGGTCCTGTTTGCCAGCATGGAACGACTGCCGCCATTCGGGGAAATAAAGGTCTGGGTAACAAAAGACCCGCAGCGGTACGGCGTACCTGAACAACATCGCAACATCGCCTCTGCGCTACAGGAACGATTCAAGGAGGCCAAGAACATACGCATCTCTGAAAGCACAGAGAGACACGAGCAGATACTGGAGCGTATAAAGGCACTCGCCAATCCATCCCCCCTTCCTTCACCACAGTCCAGCGCCATTGCTGAAGACTCTGCACTAAACCTTGGACAACGCGGTACCTGGGGAGATACCGTTAAAGACCCGTTGGCCGAGGATGGTTCGGCAATGAAACTTTTCAACACCCATTACGAGTGGTGCACAACGCTTCCCTTCAGCCGCGTCGCCTTCGACCCGGGTGTAAAATACCGCCTCAGCATGCGCGTGCGCGTGGAAAAAGAAACAGGCAAGGATGGAAAGGCCTTCTGGGCCGGGGTATATGACAGCAAGAACAAGAAAGGCTGCGGCAACATTGAACGCAATACCTCTGCAGTAGAAAAGGGTTATGCCTGGTACAATGTGGCCGAGTGGGTCCCGGAACGGGATCATTACTTCTGGATCGGTCCCGGCCACTTCGACAAGAAAAAAGGAGAGACCTCAGCCATCAAGGCCGTTTATATCGACAAGCTGAAAATCGAACGCCTGGATTGACGCCTGCATATCAAACAGGAGTCTTTAACGCGGATTATCAGGCAAGGCTGCCTTCCATCCCTCTTTCAGCAATGCGGCCATCTCTGTTCTAGCATTCGCATATAACGGGTCATCAACGACATTCACTGTCTCCCATGGATCTTTTGTCAGATCGAACAGTGCTGCCGGCAGTTCGCATTTTCTGAATTCCATGTAACTGAACTTGGGCGTACGAACTCCGTCACCATCCTCGGAATCACCTTCCGTAATAAAGGCCGCCTTTTTCCATGGCCGCGATGGATCCGCAAAAAGAGGCGCAAAACTGATGCCTTCCTGAACTGACAGCGGCTTGACACCAGCCAGTTCGCACAAAGTTGGAATGAAATCCACAAACTCGACGATCCCGCTGCAGGCCTTGCCGTTGCCCGGTGCGCCCGGTACACGGATCACCAGAGGGGCACGGTGTGTCGCGGCAAGCATGGAATACTTTGACCAGAAACCGTGGTCACCAAGATGGAAGCCATGATCACCGAGAAAAACGACTATTGTGTTCTTTGCCAAGCCGGTTTCCTCCATTACGTCCAGCATCATTCCGATATTTGCATCGACCATGCTACAACACGCGTAATAAGCGGCAATTGCTTCCTGCACCTGTGTCGGGGTCGGCTGCTGTTTCATAAAGATATCGGGATTGCCGCCGGTTGCCCTTTTCATGTATGGAAAGTTCTTCAGCGATGATACCGGCGCCTGCGGTTCAGGAATCTTTGCGGGATTATACATGTCGAGAAACTTCTTTGGAGCAGTCAGGGGGGTGTGGGGCCGTGATTGCGAGACCGACAGGAAAAACCGCCTGCCTGTTTTCGCGTAATCCTTCAGTACCGCCACGGCAGTTGCAGCCATGCGGTAATCGCCGTGCTCTTCGTATTCAAGACCGGAATCGCCGAAACGGTCGGAGTGACGCGCCTTCCATTCGCGGTATTCCCTGCTTTTCTCATCTTTCGGCTTGGGATCACGCTCGTGGGTTTTGACAGGAGGAAATTTCAGCATTGGCTCAGGTCCGGTCCAACCCGACGGCTTCTGATAAAACTCCAGCCGGTCAAACGCCGCATATCGCTTCTCAGCATAATCAATTTTATGAAACAGCTTGCCGATATCCGTAAGGTGGAAGCCTCCGGACTTCAGAACTTCGGGTAGTGTAGCCGTTCCCGGTGGAAGGTTTTTGTCCATTACATGGCCGTTTGAAATTATGCCTGTAGTGCGTGGCCGCAAACCAGTCAGGAACGAGCTGCGGGACGGATTACATGCAATTGCCTGGACATAGGCAGCATCAAACCTGATTCCACTTGCACAGAATTTGTCCAGGTTTGGTGTTTTGCAGATGGGATTACCGTAACAGCCAAGAGCCGAGGCGTTACAGTCCTCGATATTGATGAACAGTATATTCATCTTGCTCGTATCAGGCATGCTTACAGCGGCCTGCACGCATTCAGTCGCAAGATTAACGAGGACACACAACAACGTAATGATGCTTAGTCTCATAATAATTGCTCCCTTGGTAAACACGGTCATGAAATATTCGATTCAGAAGTCCCGGTAAACGACCGAAGCCTGCATCAATAACGGTTCGATCGATGAAATATTGCAGATAGCCTGCTGTAGGGGTAATTTAAATGCCCAGAAGGATCATTTGCCCGGAACCAGCGACCTGTATTTTCTAAATTTCGGTTTGATCTTCCGAATATCGCTGCCATTCCAGAATCTTATTCAGCTCACCGAATGAATCAAGATTTGCGACTTTTTGCCCGGCGAGATGGTTTTTCCAGCCGATGTCTATACTTACGCGTAAAGCGATGGCATGAAACCGTAGATTTCCGGTTTTCGTCGTTTTCCCAAACCTCGTCGTAGTGAGGAACTCGGGGCAGGCTGCGAACAAAACTCTCACGCAAGACTTTCCCTGTCTCATCACAATCCATCTCAACATACCGCGGCTTGCGGCGCGGATTCAATCGATCTGACAGAATAACCAGTATTTTACGTTTCATTAACAAAACCTCCAAAGGGGCAACCGGACATAAATCAGCCCTTGAATTAAACCTTTAAGCGAACACTGAATCTTCTAATGTTACGCAATCCAGCCATTCCGTCAATCTGCTATTACTTATTTCAAAGGCTGCCGACCAGTTGACTGGTCTTCTCAATAATTATCTGCTCAACTGTTTCAGCGAACGAGCCGGGGCGGCCAAAATAAATCATGGCTTCGCCACCTTCGTAACCGCCTTCCCTCAATACCCGCAGGGAAGGAATATAGCCAAGAATATCATTGGAATAACCGGCTACCCAAGTGGTATCCCAACCGTATTGCGTTTTCAGGCGCAACGAGTAATCGACTACAACTTCTCCGGCAAGTGCAATCAGTTTTAATTTCGGACCGAACTGCCATACCTGAATTGGATATTGGTAACTGGAAGGTAATTTACCCTCCTTATCGAGGATGTCCAGCAATTGGCGGGCGTGGATGCGGCGATATTCATTCTTGTCCTTCAAACGAGCTTCCAATTCCTCACGACCAGGAGGAGTCTGGAATGGAATATCTACGTATTCGAAAGCCGTTTTCATTGGGCTGTTGAGCGGTATCATCGGACGGATCAACACCTCCTCAACTGCTGCGGCAAGGATCTGGCCGTATTTCATGGTAAGCTCTACTGTGCGGCGAGGAAGTGGATTGCTGTCAGCTCCACAGCCCTGTACGAACATTGCAATTGCACCAGGATGCGCTTTCTCAATCTCCTCCTGCGCATAACCGGGCCAGTCGCCGTTGATCATAAAATCATTGAGAGAAGTTGCATGACACGCATAACCAAAAACCACAGTATGCAGGGTCCCGTTGGTGTGGCTTATTTTCAACACAGGAACATCATGATCAACTGGTCCGGGAAGTGAACGGTTTGTTACGCGCCGTCGATTCACCGCGAAACCCGCCAATCCCTGTTTAAACTCCAGGGTGGCCGGAACAAGATTCTCAAGAGAAGATCCTATCACGCTTACGGTTTTATCAATTAGGCCATCGGTATAACGGCATACAACCTCGTGCCGTTCAGGTGTAAGTTTGTACATTTGCAACAGTACAGAGCCGGCTACTGGTCCACTGTGTGTATGCGAAACATTGAACAGCAATTGTTCTCGCGTTATACCGAATTGTTTCAAACACCTTTGGGCAATCGCGTCAACCATCTCCCGGCTGATTCCAACCAGGTCAAGCGTTACCAGAACAGATGGTTTACCGGAGGCATCCTGCAATGCCAGCGCTTTTGCAAATAAATCCTGACGGACGCCCTCTGACGATTTGTCACGCGAGGCATAACCTGCCATCCATATGGACTCATCAGGGGTGATCTTCACTTTGGAAACCCCCGCCTTCCATGTATCCGCAGCGCCTGCCTCCTGGTAATAGAACAATACGGCCAACACGACCAAAAACAGCTTTCTATTATTAGTTTTCATTGTTCACCTTGGAATTATCCTTCCGGGAATATTTAACATTGCAAGAAATTGCTTTTGCTACATGATCGGTAAATATACCCGGATAAAAACAAATGTTTCACTGAACGTCAATGGTGGTCTGTGAAAGAATTAAACGGATAAACATCCGGAACGGTTATAAGGTTACCGTCAAATCATTATAGTTGCAACCGTCAGCGGGCATATATAGCACTGTCATGCCACACACCTAATCTCAGCGCCCTTCATGGCGTGAAAAGGGAATAAACGGCCGCATTGTCAAACCAGGTTTTTTCGCCTGCCGCCTGTTGAGCCCCCAGCAGCAGAACCAGCGTATCAGCTCCGGCAGGAACTTGCACCAGACCGAATGCGTGGCGCCAGCCGTCATTCGCAGCTTCTCCAAAACGGATCATGACATCTTGTCCTTCCGAATGCCAACGTCCGTCTTTATTCCAACGCACACGAATGCGGGGAGAGGCTCCTTGCGCAAAGGCTTCAACCACAAAACTGTTACCGGCAACCACGGGAGCCTTGCCAATAAAACAACCGTCCCCAACACCTTCGGCACATAAAGAGAAAGAGTCACCAAAGCCTTTCCTCGTATCCAAACCGAAAACACCTTGTGCTTTTTTTTCGTGTTGCCAGCAACTCCATGCGGGCGGTAACTGGCCTTTGCGAAAACCATTCTCGCCTGTGGTCTGAACGGGCGTACATGTGCTGTTGCTGAGCAGATTCGTCAACGTACCTGCCTGCCTACGCCGTTCAATCACCTGTTGCGCTTTACGCGGATGCCGCAGAACGCTGAGCGTTTCTGTAAAACCGGGCAGTTTATTCTCCCAGCTAGGATTCTTCTCACGGCTTGTCCCTGCCCACTTGATCCAGTCCATTTTCTCTCCATAGATCCAAATGTACTCATCCGAGGCATCCAGGGCCTGCGCGAAATTGAGCGCGAGATGGTTCAGTCGCGACCCGTTCACATCCCCGAAATACCAGGGAGAACTGGAAGGATTTGTATACATATCCAGATAGAGTCCGAAACCGGCCAACACCTGGGTCTTGTATTTCATCCGGTTCTCGGGCGCAATCAAAGCCAACGCCTTATTCTGCACAGCCCAGACAGATAGATAGAAGTCCTGATTAACCGCCTGATACCGGTAGCCGTGCTCGTTGCCATCCACCATGCGTGCAGCAGGAGGGATTGCATCGAGCATACCGTTCAAAAAAGCCGGCCAAAGGTCGTTCGCATCAGCAACCAGCGAAGCAGGATCGTCATACACCATGTAATAAGAAGGATGCAGGCTAAACATCCAGAACGAGAGCAGCGTGATATCGGAATACTCGGCAACCATGCTTTTCATCATCTGTGCCCCGCGTTTTCGCGCCAGCGCGGCAGTTTCCGCAAAAGGCGCATCCCCGGGAACCAGGAAATACTGGCGCGTTTCAGGGTAGTCCTCGGGATCGATCAGGAGGCCTTTGGCCTGCCCTCCTTTTGCCAGCCAAGCCATCACGCCAAGATTATGTGAAAAGTTTTCCCACGCGGCTTCGTCATTCCATGCCAGGCGTTTACGCGGCGCCCAGTATGTTGTTAAGAAATTGTGCTTGAGGTTACGTGAAGCACACTGCCTTATTACGGCCACATCATCCTTGAACCACGCACGGTCCCAGGGCACATCGTTCATAATCGAACCATAGGAAACCTTGTGATTCTGCTCCTGCTCTTTGACCACCGCGAGCGAGATTCCATCCAGAGGTAATTTCTCCCATGCGTCGAGATTGCGCACCACATCCACTGGTCGCACCCCGAGCAGATCCCAACTATGCCCGATCATTTTTTTCTCGACTCCGGCTGCCGACAACGCCATTCCCATCCATACGGCTCCGGCCAATAGTCCCAGCTGTTTCATTTTACACATATTGAACTCCCATTCCCTGCCCAACCCCGCACAATACAGAAAACCAAGCAAGATGCATGAATCCCCGTCAGAAACAGCCTTTGAACTGGATATCAAAACTGAACAGTATCCCGGGAAAGGCGAGCGAACTCAATGCTTCCAGCATTGACTGGCGGAAACACATATTTCACTTCAACCCGTCCAGCATTGCCAACAGCTTGGCGAGAATCTTCGGAGCCGCCTCAATCTCGAGTCGATTGGTACCAAGCCATGTCTCGTACCCGCCAAGCTTGTGCTGTTCAACCGTGGGAAGATAACCGAAGTAACCATGCGCCAGCGAAATGATGAACGCCGGCTTTAACGGACTACGTTCTTTCATTTCCAGGCCAATCTCGACGAAAACTTCCGTTGGAATTGTACCAATTCCAACATCGCCTACCCTGAATACCTGAAGAGGGATCTTTCCGCGCTCCGGAAAATCGTTCACCTTCATCGTGCGTTCAGCATAAATCTCTTCGAGCGATTTCTGCTTTTTGTTGGGATCGAGCTTGGCAAGAATTTCCCTGGCCCTCTCCAATTGTTCAGGCGTCGGATGACGAAAGCCCATCTCAACCTCTTCGAATGCCGCACCCAGCGGAACGGTATCGTGCCACTCGATAGTTTTGTAAGCCTTGTGTACGGCCTTGGCAACGTCCTCGGCCACCTCTCTCATTCTGGCATATGGGGCATACTTCTCGCCTTTGTTTTTAAAATCAATATTGTTTATATTTCCGCTTGTTCCATTGCTCATGATGGCCACAAACGGAGGATCCTGCCTGTCCGCGCACAGCAACTGCTGGATACGGTCATTGAAAACACCATAGTAATCGGCAGAGATGTCAGCACCCCTCACCCCGCCCACATAGTGCAGTGAATAATTGGCAAGCAGTGCCATCGGCTTCCCGTCAAGAGTCTCAATCGCAATAAGACAGATCTGAGGATCGGTTGGACCTGCCGGCTTGACAAGGTTCTCGCTGGCCCTGGGCGGATTCATCTTTACAAGATCATTGGTCCCGCCAAACGGGTTAACAGGAATAGTGCCCGGCTTCATGAACCAGCGACGGTTAAACACATGACGTGGCTCGGAGCCAGTCGCCCATCCAATGCGGGCAGGAGCAAGGTTGTTTACAGCACAGCGCACCGCGTCCCTGATGCGGAGAGCCACAAACTTCTGGTAGTCGCTCAGTTCCGGTTTCTTAGAATAGCGGTCACCAAGCGCGCTTGTCGCTGAATGGGTATGTGTTGCGGAAATCAGCACATTGCCTTCCGGGATACCAGTTTCTTCGCATACCAACCGCCGTGCCCGATCACAGAGATTCTGTCCAAGCCCGATCAGATCGCACACAACAAACGCCACGCGTGTCTTACCGTTGTCCAGCAGGACACATCGCACCCACAGGTCATCGTGGATATGCTTGGATGGGAAAGGATTGAAGCCACCTATAATATCACCACCTATCTCAGAAGTGATATTGATTCGAGACGCACCGGCGCGAAGAGTATTGGCGTCCGAAGACATTGCATCACCCGTGGCCGCCAGAAAGATCATGGAAACATACAGAAATATTTTCTTCATTGTTCCTCCTGTCATTTCTCAAGTAGAGTCAAATAAACCACAAGCCGTGATTTTATACTACGCGCTTTACCACCAATTCCGATACTTTTATGACCTCATAATAGTAGCGATAGTATTAGATCATTGTCGAATAGCTGCATGAAATCAGCCTCGGAGCGGTGCTGAGCAAGGTAACCGGCGATGTGAACTCCAACTTCACCGAAGCTCATATGCTTTACAGCATGCCTTTTTAATAAGGCAGCAAGTTGAGGAAACAGTCACGGCCGGACAAATTTTTCACTTACTCCTGCACCGCACCCGGAACAAGAATGTCACGGGTGGCCCGGTAAAGAATTAACGTTCAATCAGTTTCCGCATGTCCGGCGTTATTTCCAGGTAGTCGAAGTCCTTGAACTGCATTTTGACATCGGCACCGCCATGCAGCTGGAGGCCGAATTTACCGGATTTTTCACACTGTGGATCCACAATATCAATGGTTTCGAAAGTATTTATAGCTTCCACAATTCGATCTCCGACGGCCATTGTGCAGGTCGTATTCCACTGGTCGTTGGTCAGACGCACCTTTGCAATATACTCATCATTTGTTGCAACCCAGCCGCGGCCTTTTGTCTTGTCACCTGCAGTATGCCACAGCGCAGAATCCTTGCTGTTCCCGGCTATTTCATTCTGGAAACCTTTCAACAGCCACGGTGTATTCACTTCTTCCGCACGGAAGTACAACGCGCTGTTGCCGCCGGAAAGCTTATACGAAACACGTGCCGCAAAATCGGAATACTCCTTATCTGAGACAACCAACCCGTCCTTCTTTTCATTCTTAGCGTGGTTACCATGAAGCACACCATCATTATCAAACGACCAGCACTCCGGCAAAACAAAGCGGGCGTCCTTCAGCTTCCACCCCTTCTCATCCTTCACGAAGAATGACTTCCACTCACAGGCCGGAAGCTCCTTGATACGGATATTCCGCCAGGCAATTGTACCCGCCTTGCCTGCATGAACCTGCAGGCCGATGAAACCAGTCAGGTCGGTGGAATCAAAGATGTTCGCGACCGGCTGACCGTTCAGCCATGTACGAATCGACGGACCAACGCACTGGATCTCAATTTCATTCCACTCGCCCGTCTTGTAAGTACTGAACGCCTTCTTGCGTACATCACTTGACGTGGAGTCTAGAAACACTTTCTTGTGTTTGAAACCACGTCTGCCTTCATCATAGATCTGGCCGGTGGCATCGGATGTGGCAAGCTCACACTGGTAACCAAAGACGCTTTCACGATCTTCTTTCCACGGCTTGGAATGACTGCGGATTTGGATACCGGAATTACCGTTAACGATAAATTTATACTCTATCTTGAGGATGAAATTACCGTATTCCTTTTCCGTACAAAGGAATGTATTGCCGGGCGTGTCAGGCGTACAGGTTCCCACAATGGCACCATCTTCGACTTTGTAAGTGGCGGAACCGCCCTTGACTTTCCAGCCATCGAGACTGCTGCCATTAAAGATAGAGACAAAACCTTCTTCCGCGGCAGAAAGCGGCATAACAAAAAATACTGCGGACATAAACGTAACGATGAGACTTTTCTTGAACATGATTGCCTCCTTGACTGTTTTTGAGGTTCTACTGACCTGCAGCTGGATACAGATATGACCATAAGAACTGCTGGAGGTCAAGATATGTACCGCAAAGAAATTGTATCAGGCTGCTCAGACCTGCTTGAACTGATCGCCGGCATCCAGTATTCTGCGGAATATGAAAACGCAACTACGTTTGTGTTTCCTGTCTTTCCTGCTTACCTCGGTTGTTTTTGCCGCAGAAACACCGCCTCCTGGTAAATGTTCCGAGCAGACATACCAGGTATACTGGCAGCAACAACTGAAAATACAACTGGATGGACACGCCAACGAGCCGGCATGGGAAAAGGCTGAAGTGGAAAAGCGATTCATGTTCCCATGGAAGCCGGCACCAGCCCCCGAAACCGAATTTCGGGCTTTGTGTGATGATAAATATTTCTATTTCAGTTTTAGGGTGCAGGATGCGGACATAGTGGTTCTGGAACGGCTGCGAGATGAAGAGGATGAGGTTTTTGAAGATCGCATGGAAATCTACCTGTGCCGCGACGAACAAATGAAAAATTATTTCTGTTTCGAAATGGATTCAAAAGGACGTGTCTTCGATTATAGCGGCGCGTACTACCGGCGGTTCGATACAAAGTGGAAGTTCGAAGGACTGGAAACAAAAGCAACGCCCCTGGCAGACGGTTACGAGATCGAGGGACGCATTCCCCTGAAAAGTTTCACGGCACAGGGATTTCCGGAATTACGGCCAGGGACAAAAATCCGTTGTGGACTGTATCGGGCCGAGTTCAGTCACGATCGAAGCGGCAAACAAGTCGAGCAGAAGAAAAGCATTCATAATCTGGGCCGACAGCTTGATGGCCCTCCGCCACTTGAAGAATGGATAAGCTGGGTAGATCCTCAAGTTAAAGAACCAGACTTTCACATACCCGCCTCGCTTGGATGGCTGGAAATTGTGAAGTAACCGGAGAGCCAGGAAAGTCCCGTCGAAACAACGGAAAATGCGGTCATTTTCTGCCGAGAAGCGGGGCCAGTATTTTCTTTGCCGGCACTTCCCATAATTCGGCCTCTGAAATGAAAGCTTTCACTGTAACTTCGTATTCGAATTCCTCATCCATCTTCCGTTTTGGATCAATCTGCAAATAAAGCTTATTGTCATAATTACGGTTCCAGAACGAATTCTTAAAGCCTGACCTGCCTTCATACATCCTGGGGTACACATATACTATTCCAACAGTTTCTATCGGGTCATAAATAAAAGCCCATCTTATGTCTTTCTTCAGTGAAAACGACATGTCATCTTTAAATTCATCCCGCGCTGTTTCACCTTTATCATCACCCACAACCCATTGCTTCGTTGAGTTGCGGAATATATGCATGAACACATACATAAAGTTCACATTTGTTGTACCTTCTCCCGCGGCACGAAACCAGTAACGCTCATGGATGCCATCAGGCGATAATGTTACCCATGACCGGTGTTCGTAGAGAAGCCCGTTGAATTCAGAAATGAATTTACTCTTCTTTGCGACTGTAAATATATTGCCGTTAGTGACGGACAGCCCCTCGGCCACAGGATAAGCATGACCAGGCTTGCCGGCTTCCGATACCGTGACGCCTATAGATTCAACAGTTTCCCTGCGATGACCTGTGCCAAGAAATGCATCTTTGCCCTTGGGCACTCCGGCTTCATTGAGGACTGGTTGCTGCCAACCTGACGTTGAAAGAAATTGTTTTCTCTTGTACCAGGCCTCCCGGAAAGTCCAACTCGATTTTTCCGCAAATCGCATTTGGTAATCTCCTGATCTGACAACAAGTGAAGCACCGTCAGCGTTCTTCGCATCGAACCAGGCACCGTTCGTAAAAGATAGATCGGCCCTGGCGTGGAAAGTTACAGATAACACGAGTATAGCAACGACTTGTTTCATCTTCAGGTCTGGTCAGGCAATGTCTGCTGTTTGGTTGCAGATTTAACCGCCTTTTGCCATGAATCGTACCAGTCAGGCGGACGAAATTTCGGAGTAAAAACATGCCGGACAGGCCCCAACCGGTAGATGTCGCGCTGAAGATGTTCCTGCTGGGCCCAGAACTCTTCGACCAATTTCATTTTTTCCGGTGTCCAGGCATCCGGCTTGGGTTTTCCAATCTGCCGGTCAAGAGATTCCAGGATCAATTTGCTCCGCCAGTGTTCAAGTCTCCAGGTTGATGTCACAGGCGCCGCCATGACATCAAATTCTTTTTGCGCCTCGGGCAATTTCGGCGTTCTGCGATCACCCCACGCAGACATCCATCGCGCCCAGAGGGATGCCTGCTCTCCGGAGACATTAAAGTAACGACAGGCATATCCTTGCAGAACATCCTGCGCGTCTCTGAAACGTCCACTGCCCAAACCAGCCAGCAGGGCTTTATTGACATCATCAAATATCCCTTCGCTGTATGCCTGGAAACCATCCGCTCCCTGCGCCGCAATTCCTGCCAGCGTTTTCGTCATCCGCCTGGTTGCCACAACCGGTCCCCATTTCGCATAGATATCATTCGCCGCGCTTTCGTCAGAATAACCGATATGTACGAACGCCAGCTTGCGGCAACCGTCCGGCACGGCAACATCCTTGAATCCGGTCTGGCCGTACTCGATGTGCAGCGTCATCGCTTTCAACCAGCCCGGCGCCTCTTTGACCGCCCACTCGTTAATCAACTGATGCTCTTCCGGAACCCACCACCAGGAACAGAACCAGGGCTCAATGTCCGGATGATATTTCAATCCAATGGCGTGGATTTCCTTCATAAGCCGGGCGAAAGTAATGATCCATGGCCGGCATTTCTCACAGTCGCAGCCGCCGTAGTCATAGGCAAAAGCAGTAAATGCGCTCAGCCGGATGCCGCTCTCGGCAAAGTCGCGAAACCAGCGCTCAAAATTTTCCAGTATCAGCTTCCTCGCCTCGGGATGGCTGGGACAAATTAACTGCCCTTGAATCCGCGACCCCTTCTTTGCCGCATAATGAGGTCTTAATTGATCAAGATACACGTGGTTTGGAGTGACAATGAGATTCAACGCCAGTCCTGACTTCTGTGCCACCTGAAATGCCTTTTTCTTGCGTCCGAGCTGTTCCGCAGCAAGCGCCCAAAAGGCATCAGTCGTGTAGGGATTGCAGACATCGGTGGTTGTAATCCAATCGCCATAGCGGTTGAAGCCCCACCATTTCATCTCGGCCAGATAAGCCTCCATCTCCAGCGGCCACATCGCCTCGTACGCATTACCGAAATGAGCAGGACAGTAACACTCGCGGACAGCAAACGAAGGTTGGCGACCGGCATCTGCTCCCAGCGTCCGACCGGCTCCAGCGGAAAGCATCGCGCCCAGCGCGGTGGCGCCGGTAGTTGCAAGAAATTCACGACGATTGATAGTTTCGCATGTTTTCATATTAGTCCCCTGGACAAGGAAAGATTCTTAAATATTGAACTCTCCAATTGATTTGATGGTTTCGATTGAGGCGAGCAAATCATCGATATAGGCACTTATATCGCCTGATTGCGTGGCGCCGTGAAAAGTCTCCACCTCAAAACTGAAAGGTCCATAAAAACCGGCATTGTGCAGGATGTCGAACACCTTCCGGAAATCAACTTCACCCTTTCCCAGGCGGGGCAGAACGTGTCGATCTTTGCCGCGGATAATGTCTTTCAGATGAACATGGAACACATACCTGGCCAATGATTCAAGTTCACGGGCGGCATCTGCAGTCGTGAATGTCTCATTGTAAAAATAGATGTTTGCGGTATCGAAGTTGATTCCCAAATTCGGGCGATTCACTTCTTTCATTGTCCGAAGTGCTTCATGTGCATTTGCCATAATGCCGCCGTGAATCTCCAGGGCAATTCTTACGTTCTTTCCGGCGGCATAATCTGCCACGTCCCGGAGCATTTCATACATGAATGATCGGGCGGCCTTCTGTTCCTGTGATTCATCACCGGAAGTCTTATGACCCAGGGCTTTGTTATGACAGCCAAGAACGAGGACCTGTGCGCCAAGTCGCTGGGCAAAATCAATGCGATGCTTAATGATTCTTTCAGACCCTGGGTACCCGGTCTGACCAAACAGCGCCACGCTCTCGGCTTTGAAACCATTTCGGGACAGGAATTCCTGGAGATCGGGAAAGCTGTACTGCCATTGCCCACCAAGGGGGGCATCAATCATCAACTCCGGAATCAGACTTTTGGGTCGGACTTGTTCAACAGGCAATTCAAGCATGCGGATCGGCGTCTTCTTGATCTGCTCAATACATTGCGCCAGGTCAAACTGGCCCCATCCAAAACAGTTCATGCTGACAGAGAAGGAATTCCGAGGCTTGCCTGTTTGCGAAATGCCGCCGTTCGTTTTAACCTGGGACGGTTCCTGCCCCCTCGTTACCTGAATCGCGCCTGTCACCGCTGCGGCAACTATGCCGGTAATAAAGTGACGTCTGTTAAAGTTGGTTTGCATCAATGGGTTTCCTCCTTATTTATTGTTGCAACCTTTCAAGACAACGAATGATATACGGCTCTTGAAATGTTACCCGAATGTCAGATTTACAGATGCAGCAACCGACCGGATATGATCAGCTGCAAGCCTGTATTCCTCGGCACCCTTCAAATGTTCAATCATCAGGGGTGTATCAGGATATTTGCTGAGTTCCTTCAGGAATATCTTGTAATCCAGGCCGCCAAGCCCCGGCCTGATCTCATCGAGATGTATCAGTGCATTCGGACCGAGATGAACATCCTTTGCGTGACAGCTCTTCATCATCGGTCCGAGTTTCTCAAAACATTCACTGATTATCTTTCCATTGCCGTAGTATCTCTGCGGACTGAAAATCAGGTTTGTAGGGTCAAAATGCACCGCGAATTGTTTCCTGTCAATTGCCTTGATGAGCTCCAGATACGAGTCGGCAGAATCAGGGTACCACCACATTCCTGTTTCCAGTGTATAAAATGTTCTTGCCGGTTTGACGCCGTCAATAATCGTTCTCACCGATTCGACAACCATATCAAATGTTTCTTTTGTCAAATTAAGCGGATGCTGACCAGCCCAGTTTTTTTCATTGCGCGAACCGCAGACATTTACACAGCAACGCGCCCCTATTTTCTCAGCCAGCGCCAGCTGTGCCTGGCAATTCTCGATCGATTCCTTGCGTTTCGTATCATCCGGGCTTATCGGGTTATTTCCCCAGGCACCGACCTCGGCAATTGCAATATCGGCTTTCTTTGCCGCCTCTTCATATGCCTTGATCACATCATCAGGTGTTTTTGCATTTACAGGACAGTATGCGGCTCTGTAGCCAAGTTCCTTCAATGCCGCCACCCACTCATCTGGTCCTGAGCACTTGGCAAATACCGGTCCACCCAGCCGCAGCGGTTTACTGTTTTCCGCACCTGTAGCACTACCTGTCATCGTTACAGCTGCTGCCAACGCCGTGGTGGCTGCCATCCCCTGCAAGAAAGTTTTCCGTGATATGTTGGCGTGTTCATTCTTCATGGCAGGCCTCCTTGATATGAAATGCCCGAAAGGTTGTTAATGAATTTGTAGCAGGTCACGATGGATAATGTAAAGGTTGATAAATAATTTAACATTGATTTTTTCCTGCCTTGACCTCCGCATTAATTGATGTACCTTTCCTAAAGATGAAGAAGCACATCCGCTGGCTCAACAACGAACTGCAATCCTGGCTGGCTGACGGAATCATCAGGCCTGAGCAGGCTGATACGATTCGCAAACGATATCCCGACGACATGTCCGGCCTGCCCTGGGGTGCAATAATCTTTTCAAGCATCGGTGGAGTTGTCCTTGGCCTTGGTGTCATCCTTTTATTCGCCTATAACTGGGATGTCATTCCACGATTCTGGAAGCTGACCACTATTTTCAGCGTTCTAATAGTTGCACATTCTGCAGGCATTTTTCTCCAGATCAGGACCGAACGATTCAAGGCGCTGGGCGAGGCATTGAATCTGCTCGGTACAATGCTGTTTGGCGCCGGTATATGGCTGATTGCCCAGATTTATCATATAGAAGAACACTTTCCGAACGCATTCATTATCTGGGCCTTGGGCGCACTTGCGATGGCATGGGCCCTGCCGTCGATCATGCAGGGCGTTCTTGCCGCTGTGCTTATTGCCATCTGGTGCGGATCTGAATCTGTGGCATTTAACAATTCAATGCATGTCGGACCTCTGATCATTATTCTACTGCTCGGTTCTCTTGCGTACGTAAAGCGCTCTCTCGTCTTGCTGACCGTGCTGATTCCCGCATTTCTTGTTTCTCTGCTTTTTGTTCAGGCAGGACATTACTTTGAGTCAGGACTCCTTTTCGGTACCGCCCTGAATGTTGCCGCACTTCTTGTCGCACTTGGCATTCTCGCGCGGAAATACGGAAACTTCGCTGAGTCTTCCCCTGTATTCCTGTTCTTCGGCTGGGTTGCCTCAATAATTATACTTTACGTACTGACGTTTCCCGATGCCGCAAAACATCTGCTTAAGTTTGATTGCAGTTATGAAAAATTTCTTGTCGGTTGGGCATATTGGGCCGGCTCGGCTTGGTTATGCCTGATTGGATGGGGAGCCCTTTCGTATATGTCACTTGCACGAAAACAGAACATGGGTATAACCGCCGACGACTATCTCCTGCCTTTGACCGTTATTCTCGGCTTGTTCTACATGTTTTTCAAGAGCGGCCTGGATGGCTGGGCAATTTCCGGACCATTTAATCTCGTTTTTCTTGCACTCGTGGTTGCAATGATGGTGCGTGGTTGCAGGCATGGACTTCTTCAACCGACGGTTGTCGGTTCAGTGCTGCTTATAATCTATATGATCACCAGATATTTTGACCTGTTTCACAGTCTTCTTGTACGCGGACTGGTGTTTATTGTCGCCGGCGTAGTGATCTTCGGGCAGGGAATTCTCTATTCACGGGCAAAAAGCCGGAAGGTGGAACAGAAACAATGAGATTACGTTTTATTGTTGCAGCAGTCTTGTTCCAGCTGTTTGTTCTTGTCTGGATGGCTGGCGAACGCGAACTGGTTTATAAAACCGGTCGTACTGTCTACCTGCGCACCATGCCTGTTGACCCTCATGACCATTTCCGCGGTGATTACGTCCACTTGAATTATGAGATCTCGAACATAGGCAGGAATTACTGGCGGGGCGGCCTCAAGGACAGAAAAAAGGACGATTACACATCCCGGCGCAAAAGCTCGGATATAAGAATCTATACGGCATTGAAGGCCGGCGAAAACAATATTGGCGAATTTCAATATGTGACCGACCAGAAGCCGGAGAAAGATTTCTTTATCCGAGGTAGACTCCAGAATACATGGGGTAGTTCTTTGCAGGCACGTTACGGAATTGAGGCTTACTTCGTTCAGCAGGACAAGGGCAGGGAACTGGAAAAAGGAATGAACAGGGACGGGATCAATGTCCCCATGGAAATGGAAGTTGCAATTTCAGGGAATGGTATCGCCGTATTGAAAGGATACCGATGGAGCCCGATAGGAATCGGCATTTCCCTCAATACTCAGACGAACCAGCAAAGGGCAATAATCCTCAAGTCTGCCGATATCAAACTCATGAATGCTTCTAAAACAGATATTGCGGTTGTTGACTTGCCCGATGGCTCTTCATTTACACTTGAGCCGGATTTCCGTTGGGGCTGGTCACAGGAGGAGTGGCGCTGGGTCGGAGCAAAGCCGCATCCATCGGTGACCGATACACATGTACGTGTATTGAAACCCGGCGATATCCACAAGGTACATTTTGATTTCAGCAATCCCGCCTGGTTTGTAATCAAGGACAACGAACAGCCGAAATCGCTTTCTGATCCTGGTAATCAGTCATGGAGCGCTCGTTTCCGGCTTGTTTATCGCCCACCCTCACGCGAGGAATGTGCCGGTCTTGCCAATGCTTCCATTATCTGGCATGGCTCCATGGCCTCCCGTGCTTTCAGTGGCGGCAGGATAGATTGAAGTCACAGGAAACTGCTTTAAGGTTCGATACAAACCTCGAACCAGATTATCGTTTGTGGACCTTCCTGTACTGCGGATAATTCCACCGTGTTGTAACCGCGCCTGACAGCCGTAACAGGAACTTCAAACTGCATAACTCGCGGAGCCACTTCGCATACATTCATCCTGGGCAGTTCCAGGCGTGGTTCCGGTTTGGCGGGCACCGGAAGATCTTTCAAAACTCGGCAATCGCTGCCATTAAATCGGACTGCCAGCCTCGCGGAAGCAATGTCATCCGATTTGTCCAATCCTACGTGAACAACACAACGTCCCGTGTCCGGTTTCGGACCGGTATGGATCTTGAATGTCACCGGTTTCTGCAACACAATAGTTACCGGTAATGCCGGACGGTACTTGCTCTTGTCCGGAAAACGGTCATGAATGCCAAGGGCGTGAAGGCGCGGGTTGTTCGTCGCTCCCGGTAAATCTCCCGCGGCGCGCAACAGGTCAGCCAGAGTACAGTCGTTTGTCATCCTGCCCTCCGGGGTACGGGAACGGATATTCATACCTACGGACTGAAAGTGATTGAATAGATACATACCATTGGCTCCGCGATCGAGAATTGAAGCTGCGAAGCCGCGCATCGCGGCCAGGCTGTGCATCATCATGAAACCTTTCTTCGTGCATGCATAAGTACAGGCAGTACCTGGAACAATCCGGCAGGTCCGACCCTCGGAACCGATTTGCGCACGCCACTCTTCGACAGGCGTATCGGCATATCCGTCCCACCAGTCACTGGGAATGATCATGTCCACCAGTTTCTCCTTAGCCCAGCCGACGGCATCGAATCCCATGCCGAACGCGAACTCCGGCGTGACCGGCACTCGTACCGCAAGCTGCACAGGATGACCAAGGCGTTTGGCAGCCGCCCGTGTCTGCCGGTGTACTGCACGGACAAAATCGGTAAGGATACTGCGTCCGCTCTCAACTTCATCTGCGTTGAAATTACCGGGCGTCCGTATCCAGTCCAGTTCCACGCCGTCTATGTCATAGCGCTGCAACACCTCGGCAACCAGCTTCAGGTAATGCTCGCGCACCTCCGGCCTGGCGTAATTGAACAAACCATTCCCGCCCCGCGTGCGTAATTCCGGATGTTCAAAGAACAGCGGGCTCACCCGGCTGGGGTCTTTCGTATAGTGGTGGTCATTCATGCGCAGCGATATCCATGGCGAGATTCCACGCGTACGGCAGCGAGGAATAAGCCTGGAAAAAACATCATCAACGCCAAGCTTGTGAAGTTCATAATATGATCGCGGCCATTCAGTTACATTTTTCTCCGGATCAGGATAATCCCAGTAACTGGGCCAGGCCTTGCTGTCATAGGCAACACGCTGGTAATTAACATTCCAGAACACATGACTGACACCGGTCCCCTCGTACTGGTCAACCATGCTGTCCAGCGCCGCAAACACCATATCCTTTGTTGTACCCTTGCCAAACGGTTTATCGACCTTATTGGAAACATAATTGACTATTCCATCAGCAGCCTGGTTGACAATAACCATGCGCCGATCCTGTGTACCTGACTGCGGAACAAGACAACCCTGACAAAGCACAGAAAGGATCAATCCCGCAAGTACATTGAATATGGCTCGCGAATTATGCATCTAGAACACCCTCGCTCCTTACTTACCCTTGTTGCTGTCGTCGCCTATGATAAATCCTACAGCATTCAACGCAAGAGATGTTTCCTTTCCCGGGAAAGCGACAAATTCTTTTTCCGCGCCAGCTTGAGCATATTGCCTTCGTATAAAAGATAAAGAGGCAGCATCTTCGCCGGCAAGCCACAGTTTGTCCGGGGCACAAAGAGCCAGCATACCGGGCAAATCTCCAAATTTTGCTCCACCTGGCAGGAAGTTAACATCATGTACATCCAGAATACTTTCAAAACGGAATCCGCTGGTATCAACGGCTGTGCGTTCTACCGCATCGCCGCATTGTGCGCCTGCAGCAGCAACCCATGGACCGGCGCCCTTGAGTCCGACAAGAGCAATTGACTTCGGTTTTGGGTCCATCTTCCGTGCAAACGCCACCACAGTGAGGATATCATGCACCCGTTGCGCAAATAACGCGTGGTTATAACCGAACGTATATGCCGGTGCTTCACGCGGATTACTGACACGCCGGGTCTTGTCCACTGGTTTGCCATTCACAAGGAAGTCACCCTGATACAACAGATCTACGCCAATTACAACCGCCCCGGCATCAAGCAGTCGTTTAATCTCCGCCTTCGGGTTACATTCTTCTTTCCCGCCCGCCGTACCTGCAAACAGCCCTGCTTTACCGATCTGATCAATCCAGATAACAGTCTGACCCTTGCATGATTTCGGCTCAATAATTACAACAGGCAATTCTTCGCCGTGGGTCTGATTCCTGAGTGAACCCGCTGTCACAACACAATCACCTGAGTTCTTTTTTGACGATGGCGCCCATTGTACTTCGCCTGCATCAGTAAGGTTTCGGCCAACCACGATATCAACACCACCTCCAAACACATTTCGAAACTCGGCGGCTGAATTGACCGCCTCATTCAGTTTTGTGTCAACATCGTCCAGCAGTTGCCGAAGCAGCTTGCGTTCAAAATCAGGTCCATCGGGTGGCATGGGGTGATCTTTATCCCAAACTGACATTTCTTCTTTTGTCAGACGCTTGTAGTCCTCCTCGACAACCGGCTCTTCCAGGCCAAGCTTAAAATACCTGTTCAACAGCTGATAGAACGCTTCGCGGGTAACATAGTTATAATTGTGTTTGAAATGCTCGCCCCTTACGAGCGTGACCTTCTCGGCAGCTCCAAGCATGGCGTACACCTGCTTGATTTCTGGAAAGCCCTTGGTAGCCATTTCTTTAGTCCAGTCATCGGCAGAATTCATACCCTGCGGCCTGGGCGCAAACAGCGCAGAAAACTCTACGTTTCCCGTGTCAACGCGTACTCCGCTGGCATTCTCGCATGTGCAACCTCCCTGCATGGCAGAGGAAACCATTACTGCAGGAAATGCAAACGCAATTCTCGGATCAATTGCACCCAGGATCATTGTCTGTGTTCCGCCACCACTGGCCCCGGTAACAGCAATACGTTTTGTATCCACTTCCGGCAGGCTGAGCAGGAAATCAAGTGAACGTATGGAATTAAGAGTCTGCAGCCCCATTACACTCTGGTAATGGGATTCCGCCTGTGGACTGAACAGGCCCCAGTTTTCCAGGGTATTCATATCTGGCCGTTGTTTGGAGAAACCGTGCGAGATCGCCCGCGGAATCTGGAGGCTGTCAGCATAGCCAATCATATCGTAATGAAACACCACGCATCCCATCCGTGCCATTTGTACACAGATCGACTGGAGCGGACTGCGTCCCCCTTCCTCGAAACGTTCTGCACCAATTGAAATTTCCTTCCGGACGGTTTTAATACCAGAATCATCAAACCGGCCCTGTTCCCAATGACCGTGCGGATACAATACACCGGGCAGCGGACCCTTTTTCCCCTTCGGCCTGTAAAGATTTCCGGTAACAAAGAAACCTGGAACGCTTTCGAAATAAACTTTTTCAACAGTATAATCGTCCCTGTCTATTTTTCCGTGAATGACGGCGTTGAGAGGAGTCTTTGCGGGCATCGGCCAAAGACCCAGCGTAACCAGCAACTGACGACGAACACGTTCAGAACGTTTTGCCCAGGCCTCTGATGTTGGCGGTGGATTAAACGGAAAGTAGCCGTTCAAGTCCTTTAGAGCACCCAGACGAACATCGCCGGCAAGGCCGAGTTCATCATGAATAAACGGCTGAACTTCCCTGGTGAATTCAGGCGCGTGAGCATGACCATGCCGTACGGTATCGAACACTCTCTTCGGACCAGCCAGGACATTGCATGCTGCATATACCGAACCTGGAGCGCACGTTACGTCAATGAAACCGGCAGATACCAGCGCCCTGGCCTTGATTGCATAGGCGAAGTTGACACAGTCAAAATAGCGCGATACCTGCAGCTGCTTCGGGTCGGCCTTCCCGTTAGTGTATGCAACCAGTTTTGGCCAGCCTGCAGAACGACCGGCTTCCGGTCCGGTGTGATCACAAAGTGCCGGGACATTTGCAGCAAACGCTGTAACCTTCGGACAAAGGCTCGCTGTTACAAAGGCCTGTCCACCGCCCTGACTTGAGCCATAAACAACAAATCGTTTCCTGTCCCACTCTGATCGCGAAGTGATGTACTGCGCCGCACGGTAACAGGAACAGAACATACGCAGAAAATAGCATGTGTCGCGACTCTCACGCCCCTGGTGCGGATAATCATTCAGTTTTCCGTTTTTCAGTTCCTCATAATATTCTTTTGGTTTCCCGTTCTCGATTTCATGGGCATTAATATCGATAGCCATCACACCACGTTTCGCATATGAAACAACACTGCCCGGAGTCAACGTATAGACTCCAGCGCCATGCACTTCCATGTAAGCCGGGAAAGGTCCTGCACCTTTTGGTTTGGCAAAGTAACCATATACCTTTGCCCCGTTGATACTGTTGAGGACCATCTCGTAGGCTTCAATTTTGTCATCGGACTGTTCTGCAATCAGCTTCAATTCCGGATTAAACGGCAGATTAGCCATCTCGTTCTTTTTCCCGGTCCAGAAGGAATCGAAATCATCCGGCTTCGGCATGGATGGAGTTATTTTTTCAGGCTTGCAGGCGGCACCCGCATAACCGTTAATGACCTTCCTGGCAGGATTTGTTTCGGTCATGGTAACGACCGCCAGCAGAAATGAAGGCTTTTTAAACTCTGCTGTGATAGCTGCCTTGCCGGCCGTAAAGACTATTTCACCGTTCGTCACCGAGGTGTAATCATTTTCGCGTATGACATACGGAAGCCTTACATTTTCTGCCGGTTGTCCATCAACTTTCAACTCCGCGTTGAAGACAACTTTTTCGCCGACATTGTAACGCGCATCCGAACGGTCAGCGGCCATGCTGAATTCATATTTCGGCTTAACCGGTACCGCCTGCCCGGCGAACATCATCCAGGGCGCAGACAGCAAAAGAACCAGAACTGCAAAACCAGACAGCGAGTACTGTAGACCTTTTCTAACCAGCATGGCATGTTTCATTGCTGACCTCCCGGTATTTATAATTCTCTCTTCAGAACTTATTGTATTACAGGCTTTATCACCCTGCTACTCAATTACCATCGCCTTTTCCACCCACGTGATTTTCGGCAGTCCGAACCGCCACTCGTCGCGCTTCGATGGAAGCATCAATATCTCGACCTTGTTCTCACCGTCCTGCAGACTGGCGAATCCCCACTGGCCACGACCGAGCGTCGTTCCGATTATCTTCCCGTTCACGAAGAGCAGACAATTGCCGCTGAACTGAAACCGGGCCATCACCGGACTTTTTGCCTTGATGGTTTTTATTCCGTATATCACCTTGCCCTCGCTGGCGGCTTCTGAATACAGGGATGAGAATGCAAACCGGCCATGTTCCATCGGGCCATCTATTAATTGATCCTGTGCCGGTTTGGAAATCTGCTTGTACTCGACATAGCCGAGCTTGTTCTGCTTGCCCAGAGGATTATCCATCGGTCTGCTTACCTTGAATTTATCCAGCGTGATTGAATCCCATTGATCAAATACGGTTGTCGTAAAGGCCAGCTTCCAGCCATCACCTGACAATTCTCCGTAAAGCGGAATTCTCAACATGCGCGCCCTGCCTTCGGGCTTGGTGATTGTAGCATTTGAGGCGGAGATCTTCCCAGTCTCCAGATCAGCTTCCGGAATCGCAAACGACCAGCCTTCAAAAGGAAAATCTTCTTTTCGGACAGAAAGTTTCAAGTGCGCCTTTACCCGGCTGCCTGTGACCTGGACCAGCAACGGACTGGTCCCCTCCCTGCCATCCCGGACTGTTGGATATGCTGTCTGCCAGTTCGGCGTCTGGACTTTA